>Ga0208414_1000214_pt1 | contig 66614 bp, 52 predicted proteins | sample AntAceMetag02UKE_FD_184770 | JGI IMG/M metagenome (GOLD analysis project Ga0208414, IMG submission 184770) | Saline lake microbial communities from Ace Lake, Antarctica - Antarctic Ace Lake Metagenome 02UKE (SPAdes) (version 2) | ecosystem: Environmental > Aquatic > Non-marine Saline and... | reverse complement strand
GGTCTTCTAATTGGCTAAAACTTGATAACATTAATTCCATTGCTTCTTTTTGCAATGCTGTGAATTATCTGATGCACAATCCCGATTTTTTACCAACAAATCCTAATATTTTAAGTCGATTGCCCTGGGCGCACAATGCACCGATAGCATAAAGGAAAATAGACATTGTACATTTACACCTTTGTAGGCGCGCAATGCTTTGCGCGCCTACAAAGGTTCGAACAATAATCTATAAATTATTAAAAGAATCCTCTTTCCAATTTTTCACATTATTTCTAATGTAATAAGTGGTATTCTCATATTCCTTTTTATCACGAATTATCCTATCATAAAACCTTGGCTGCCATTGAAATTCTATATTCTTTTTTCTTGCTTGAATGGTAACAGCTGCTTTGAACCCTCTGATAATTGAGGATAGGTTTTTAGTTTGAGGACCAAAGGAACTCGACTTAGGCTTTAACTCTTTATTATATTGATTATGGCCAATGGCAAGTATTGCATGAATATGATTTGGCATTATTACAAAGGCACCACTCTGTAAATTCATATCTGACCGAATCTCAAAGTTCCTTAACCATTCTTTTTGTGCAATTTCCCCAATGTCAGAAGCCTTCATCAATTCATTTTGGATACTTCCAAAATATTGAACCTTGTTCTTAGTGCAAATAGTTATAAAATAGGCCGCTGACCACGAATAGTCCCAATCTTTTAAACGGAATGATCCATCTTGATATTTGTTTTTCATAGAATTAGGTAAACAATATTAATGAATTTTTTGAAGAATAATATAAATGGTTGTTATTCCGTAAGCGCGCAATGCTTTGCGCGCCTACAATAGCAACAAGCCTACAAAGTCAACGCGAATTTACAATGAATGCTTCTTTGCATATTCCCAAATGGCCATTCCAGCACTCACACTCACATTTAAGGAATGTTTTGTGCCCAATTGAGGAATTTCAATAGCTGTATCTGTTAATGCCAAAGCCTCATCACAAACACCATCCACTTCATTACCCAAGATTAAGGCGGTTTTCTTTGGCCATTCAAAGTCTTGCATCAAAACAGATGCGTCCGTTTGTTCTAATGCTATTATAGAATAACCCTCTGCTTTTAGCTTTTTCAAAGCAGTAGCAGTTTCTTCTTCATATTCCCAGTCAACCGTATTTTGTGCACCAATAGCTGTTTTCATAATATCACGATGAGGCGGTGTTGCTGTAATTCCACAAAGAATCATCTTCTTCGCCAAGAATGCATCCGAGGTTCTAAAAACACTACCCACATTATGCATGGATCTAATATTATCGAGCACCACCACTAATTCAGTCTTAGGAGTTTCTTTAAACGCTTCATCGCTTAAGCGACCTAATTCATGTAGTTTTAATCGTTTCATTAATCCTTTTCAAAATTTGGGGTTTGGAGGTTTTCCTTTGGTTGATCTTCTTTTAATAAAATATTATCACCAAGAACGAGCACATCCATATGGCAGCTCATAAAACATTGATAGGCATCTAATGGACTCAGTACAGGCGGCTCTCCCCTAACATTAAAGCTGGTATTTATTAAAACCGGACAATCTGTTTCTTTATTAAATGCTTTTAGCAATTGGTGGAACCTTGGGTTGCTATCAGCACTCACCGTTTGAACCCGAGCTGTACCATCTACATGCGTGGTTGCAGGTAGACTTGTATTTGTACAATTCTCTGTAAATAGCATGAAGGCATTCTCCCCTTTACCGCTGAAATATTCTGCTCTCTTTTCTTGCATTACCGCCGGAGCAAATGGACGAAACCCTTCTCTAAACTTGATTTTAAGATTAAGGTTTTTTTGCATTTTAGAATTTCTAGGATCTGCCAAAATACTGCGGTTACCCAAAGCACGCGGACCAAACTCTGCCGCCCCTTGAAACCAACCTACAATTTTTTGATTGCTGAGATGCAAAGCAACTTCAGTATCCATAGTCTCAGAATCTAAGGTTTTGAATACAGCCTTCTCTCCCTTCAATGCCTCTTGCACTTCTTCATTTGTATGCTCAGGACCTAAAAACACATGGTTCATAGCTTCTACTTTAGCTGCTGTATCACTCGACTTATAATATGCCAAAGCAGCGCCTAAAGCGGTTCCAGCATCTCCAGAAGCAGGTTGAACCCAAACCTTTACATCGGGTAAAGCTTCTTGTATTTTTTGATTGGCTACGCAGTTTAAGGCTACTCCACCAGAAAGACACAAATGCTTGGTATGAGTAGATTCTACAGCCCTTTTGGCCAATGCAATCATTGCCTTCTCACAAACCACCTGAGCACTTCTTGCTACATCTTTATGGAAATGACTTAATTCATCCTCTTCTTTGCGTACAGGCTCTCCAAATAGCTGAATGAAGGATTTATTTATGGAGTCTAATTTGGTCGTAAAACCAAAGAACTTCATGTTGAGTTCATATGAGCCATCCGCATGGATATCAATCAAGTTATCTAGCATTAAATCAACATACTTTGGTTCTCCATAAGGTGCCAAGCCCATAAGTTTATATTCTCCGCTATTTACTTTAAACCCCAAGTATCGAGTAAAGGCAGAATAAAACAAACCTATGGAATGCGGATAATAAATTTCTTCTTTAAGCTCAATTCCTTTTTGAGTTCCTTTAAAAATGCTGGTGCTGCTCCATTCTCCAACACCATCGGCAATAAGTATGGCCGCTTCTTTATAGCCGCTTGGCCAAAAGGCGCTTGCAGCATGGGATAGATGGTGATGAGAAAACTTGAGCTTTTCAGAATCTTCAAATCTAAAATGCCTCCTTAAACTTTTTAAAATACTGGATTTCATAAAGAGTTTCTCTTTTACCCAGACTGGTATGGCCTTACGAAACAAGCCAAATCCTTTTGGAGCCTGACTTAAAGCAGTTTCTAATATTCGTTCAAATTTTAAAAAGGGCTTTTCAAAGAAAACAACAGCCTCACAAGCATTAATCTCGATCCCTGCTTTTTCTAGGCAGAATTCTATGGACTGGATTGGAAATGATGAGTCGTGTTTTATTCGGGAAAATCGTTCTTCTTGAACCGCAGCAATCACTTTATCATCAGCTAATAAACAAGCCGATGAATCATGAAAATAAGCGGATACTCCAAGAATATATCTCAAAACAAAGTATATATAAATGAGGAGAACAAAGAGGTTTGCCCAGCAATCACAAGAAAGCCTATAAGCAACAATACCAAGATGATGGGCAACATCCAGAGTTTTCCTCTAGCCTTTAAAAATCGAATAAATTCTTTAATAAATCCCATTAGAATTGTTGATCAAAATCTTCTTTTCCATAGCTTAAATTTACCTTTTGAAATCCCTTTTCCTTCTTCTTAGCCAAAGCCTTAAATAACAAAGCAAATGGAGTGAAGATGAGGTAAAATACAATTCCCATAATGATGGGCTGCATAACCATACCAATAAATTCGCCCAGTTTTAACCAAGCTATTGTGATAAATTTAAATACAGGTTTTAGAAATGTACTCGATAAAAGCAAGAATATAGCAATGCCAAATGTGATCTGCAAACCCAGCATATGGTGCTTAAAGGTAAAGAACACAAAAAAGCCAAGAGCAATGAGCATCCATTGTTTTACATACTTAGTGTAATTAAATACTTCGGTGTTTTGCTTCTTCGCAAATTCTGGATGCATGGTGCAGCAAATCTAAGAATATTTTGCTTCTGCTTCCATGTTTTTTCTAATTGTGTATTAGACTATTCTAGAAAATGAATTTATTCTACATTGATGTCAAGGCTAACTTCTACCTTGTCCTTCATGATTCTAGTTTTCTTAGAACCAACACCAAAATCTTTTCGATTAACTGTAAAATCACTTTTCAGATTGTACCCTTTTTCTGATTTACTATAAATAAAATCTAGACTGCATGGTTTTTCTTTTCCTTTGATAGTAAGTGTTCCATCCATATGGGCTTTTTTGGTAGCTTCATCAATTATAGTAATGGATGTGCTGCTAATTTTTATTTGAGGGTATTTCTCAGCATTGAAGTATTCTTCCGCTTGCAAATGCTTGTTTCTAGCGCCAATACCTGTATTAATCGTACTTACATCAACAGTCGCTTCAATTTTTGCTTTAGCCATGTTGGCCGGATCAAATACAATAGTTCCTTTTAAGTTGCCTAATGTGCCATCAACCTTAGTGCCTAAATTCTTTATTTTAAAGGCTACCGTTGAGCTATCCGATACTGGAGTAAATGTAATAGTATGCACAGCAAAGCTCATGCTAAGTAGACTGAATGCTGCTATACTAGCTGTAACTATTCCTTTGGTTAATTGTTTAATCATTATATACGATACCTTAGTCCAAATACTGTACCATTTGTGGTGGATCTAAATTTATAATTATCACCATTCGGTAATGTTTGGGCTTGGTCAGAAACGAAAGCTCTTTTAGAAATGCTGTATCCCATGTGAATACTTACTTTATCAATACCAAAACGTAGTAAAAATTCACCATTTAAGGTTCCTATGTCATTGGTTCCTCCAATCCGAAAATTATATTTCTCCTGATTAGTGGCTATTGCCGAATTGAAATTTGATGTTGGACTAGCTGTGGCATTGCTTCCAAAGTTAATTCCTGCTAAATCTGTATTTCCTTCTACAGTTATTTTAACGCCTAATAAATTAACCAGGGTATACGAAACATGTACATAAGCATTTAAAGAGTTCATAGCTGTTCCATTATACCTAAAGGTATCAATAAAATCTCTATTGGCTTTTACAAATCCCGCTTCATAGGCATCATTTCCTGTTCTATATTTAGCAGGTGCTGTTTCAAAACGGTCTACTTGCTTTATGGTATTAAAGTTTGCCCTAGCTCCTGCAAAGAATTGCCATTTCTTATTTTTATCTTTTCGAATTCGGTAATTAATACCTGCATTCAAATTACTATTCCCTAAACTTCCCATCAGATAGATGCGCTTCTTTAGGCTAAAATTCATTCCCGTTTTTGGTTTCTTAAATAATCCGCCAGCTTTTTCAAGAATTTGGCCATTCGCCAAGCTTGTAAAAGAAAGAGGTATGAGTAAGGCGAATAATCTAAGTAATTTCATATTTACTATAATTCAATAACTGCGCCACGTTGTTTAATAGACTTTTCTGCAGCTTCTAGTATGGCTACAACACGCAAACCAGTTTGAGCACTTGAAATAGGTGTTGTACCATTGGCAATAGCAGATATAAAGTCATTGGCAACACCAAGCAATGCTTCTGTTTGAGCAATCTTTGGGATATGGATGTCTCCAAATCTATAATCTACCAAAAACTTATGCATCTCTTCAGGGTCTTTAACACTAAATCCTGAATCGTAAATCTTAATTTTCTCCGTTGGCTCTACATCATCATAAATTACCATTTTCTTAGTACCACCAATCAAGGTGCTTCTAATTTTTACTGGACTAATCCATGAACTTGTTATGTGTGCTATGGTTTTATCGGCAAAATGCAATGTAATGTATGAAATATCTTCAATGTCTAAATTGGTGTGAGAAACTCCAGTCGCACTTACGGCAGTTGCTTCTTTTCCACCACTGATATAATCAAAAATAGACAAATCATGTACGGCTAAATCCCAGGCTACCGACCAATTCGGATTAAATAATCCCAAATTAATTCTGGTGCTATCAAAATATTGCAACTCTCCTATTTCGCCAGATTCTACTAAATCCTTAATTTTCTGAACTGCTCCAGTATACAGAAACGTATGATCAACCATAATCACTTTGCCCTTGCTTTCGGCTAAGGCTATTAGCTCTTTCCCTTCTGCTGCACTGGTTGTTAATGGCTTCTCCACCAACACATGTTTACCTGCTTCTAAGGCTTGCTTTGCTAAATGATAGTGGGTTTTAATTGGTGTGGCCAAAACAACCGCATCAACTTCATCACTATTTATTACATCAGAACCATCTTTTGCTCCTTTAACATTTGGGTAAAGATTGCAGATTTTGTCAAGTCTTTCTTGCTCAAAATCACTTACCATAGTGACTTCAGCGCCTTGGGCTGAATTGAAATTTCTTACTAAATTTGGACCCCAATACCCTAAGCCAATTATGCCTATTTTTATCATTTGCAGCAAAGATAATAGAGAAGTTTTTCACTTCTGTATGGTTTAAAATAAAACTCTCAAAAGAGCCTTTTCTTAGGCAAAGCGTATGGTTTTGTTTTACTTTTTGGCTAATGCTTTCGCCAAAAGCTTCTCCTTCAAATACCCAGCGGTATAACCTAATCCTGATTCTGCTAAACCTTCTGGAGTTCCTTCAAAGACAACTTCTCCCCCGTTTTGTCCAGCTTCAGGTCCCATATCAATTAACCAATCTGCCGACTTTATTACATCCATATTGTGTTCAATACAAATGATGGTATGTCCACGTTCTATAAGGGCTTGAAAGGATTTTAATAGTTTCTTGATATCATGAAAATGCAAGCCTGTTGTAGGTTCATCAAAAATGAATAAGGTTTGTCCGTTCTTATGCGGACTGGCTTTACTTAAGAAATAAGCAAGTTTAACACGTTGAGCTTCTCCACCACTTAAGGTATTACTGCTTTGTCCCAATGCAATATATCCTAGTCCTACATCTTGTAAGGATTGAAGTTTAGTGCAAAGGTTATATTCTGCTTCAAAGTGAACCAAAGCCTCATCTACCGTCAGTTCTAAAATCTGACTGATGTTCTTCCCATTGTATTCTACTTCCAGGATTTCTTTTTTAAATCTTGCACCATTGCATACTTCACAGCTCAATTTAATATCTGCCATAAATTGCATTTCAATAACGGTTTCACCCTCTCCCTGACAATTTTCACAACGACCACCATCCACATTAAAACTAAAGTGTGAAGGCTTAAATCCATTCATTACCGATAGCTGTTGTTTGGAATACAAGTCTCGGATGTCATCGTAGGCTTTTATATAGGTTACTGGGTTAGATCTACTGCTTTTTCCTATCGGATTCTGGTCAACCATTTCTACTGCCTTAACCAAATGCTTGTCTCCCGACAACTGTTTGTGAGACAATGTTTTAGTCGAAACATGCACACCTGTATGTTTAGCAATTGCAGGGTATAAAATGTTCCTTACAAGGCTGGTTTTGCCACTTCCACTCACACCCGACACTACGGTAAAAGCATCCAGGGGAAACTTAACCGAAATGCCCTTTAAATTATGTGCTCTTGCATTTTCTACTTCAACAAAATGTTTCCAAGATCTTCTTACTTTTGGCACTTCTATTTCCATCTCATAATTAAGATAAGCAGCCGTTAAGCTGTCTTTTGATTTATGAATGTCCTTGAATTTCCCTTGGTATATAATATTTCCGCCTAAAACGCCGGCATCTTTTCCAATATCTATTAAATCATCCGAAGCACGCATCACATCTTCATCATGTTCAACCACCAATACTGTATTGTCTAAATCCTGTAAATCTCTTAAAACCTTAATTAAGCGTTCCGTATCGCGGCTATGCAAACCAATACTTGGTTCATCCAAAACATATAAGCTACCCGTCAAACTACTCCCAATGGATGTAGCCAGGTTTATTCGTTGGCTTTCTCCCCCACTCAAAGAGCTGCTTAGACGGTTTAATGACAAATAACCTAAACCTACATTACATAAGAACAATAACCTCTGATGTATCTCTAAAACCGTTCTTCTGGCTATTTGAAAAGCCATCTCATTCAGTTTAATATTAGCAAAATAGTGCTCGGCATCATTTACCGACATTATTAGCAACTCCTGTAAACTAATTTTTTGTATTTGGTCTTTATTTTCAGAAACTAGTTTTACATAAGATGCATCCTTGCGCAATCGAGTTCCAAGGCAATCAGTACACTTGGTTTTTCCCCTGTAGCGCGCAGCCATTACTCTGTACTGAATCTTATAGCTGTTTTGTTCTACGTATTTAAAAAACCTATTAATACCATGAATAGTAACAGTTCCTTCCCATAGCAGTTTAACTTCTGCATCACTTAATTCTTCGTAGGGTTTATGAATGGGAAAATCTTTGGCTTTCAGTACAAAATCTTTCTTCCATTGTTTCATGGATTCTCCATTCCAGGCAGCGACAGCTCCTTCATAAACAGAAAGACCTTTATTTGGTATAATTAAATCATTGTCTAATCCAAGCACAGTACCAAAACCATCACATGTTTTACAGGCTCCGTAAGGATTATTAAAACTTAAAAAGTCCTTAGAAGGCTGTTCAAAGCTTATTCCATCTAACTCAAAGCGATTATTAAAATCCTTTAGTTTATCATTCGACAAAACGGCACATTCGCCATTTCCTTCCCAAAAAGCTAAATCTGCTGACTCTGCAAAACGATTCATTTGATCCGAGTCTTCTTCTTCCCTAATGATTCGATCCACTAAGAGATAAGTAGATTTTAGGGGCAATTTAGATTTTTTGATTTCTTCTATTTTGGTCAAGCCTTTTTTAGACCATAAACGGGTAAATCCTTTTTGCATAAGGATTTGAAGGTCTTCCATGCCATGATCTTCTTTCAATGGAGCAAGAAGATAAATATCCGTTTCATCTTTTTGTTCAATGCAAAAGTTTATCACATCATTAGTCGAATGGCATTTCACTTCATCTCCACTTAAAGGTGAAAATGTGCGACCCACACGACTGAAAAGCAATTTTAAGTAATCATATATTTCAGTACTAGTAGCTACCGTACTTCGGCTGTTCTTTGTATTAACTTTTTGTTCAATGGCAACTGCAGGACAAAGGCCATCAATCTTATCAACCGCAGGTTTTTTCATTCTACCCATAAACTGGCGGGCATAACTGCTCTGGCTTTCTACGTACCGTCGCCTTCCTTCAGCAAATAAAGTATCAAAAACCAAACTGCTTTTTCCACTCCCACTTACGCCTGTTACCACGGTAAAAGAACCATGTTCGATATTTACATCAACGTTCTTTAAGTTGTGCTGATGTGCATTTTTGATTGATATATTCTCTTGTTTTTGTGCCATTTAAATTAAGAATTAAAATTCTTTTGTGCTTGTACTTCATGGAAATAAGTAACCAACTGTTTACTGATGCTTATCCATGAAAAATGATTTTGTATAATTTGTTCTCCCTTTAAACCAGCCATCTTTGCCATTTCACTATCCTTTAATAAATCAATAACCTTAGCAGCAAACTTTTCTGGATCAGTAAAACTCCATATTCCTTCTCCCTGCTCAGCATTTAAGCCTTTAAACCCAATATCCGTACATACTACGGGAACTGCGGATGCCATTGCTTCCAAGACCTTATTCTGCGTGCCAGCACCAAAACGAAGAGGTGCAACAAGTACTTGTGCTTTGGTGTATTCTTTTGCAAGGTCCTCTATAAATCCAGTAACCTCAACGTTTTCTGAGGCCAATGCCTTTACGGACGCTACAGGCTTCTGACCTGCAATAACAAACTTGGCAAGAGGAACTTCTTTTAATACCAAAGGCCAAATTTCATTTGTAAAATACTCAACCCCATCCACATTTGGAGCATAGTCCATATTCCCTGTAAACAATACTCTTAATGGAATACTATTGGAATAGTTTGGTGAAAAGGTATCAGTGTCTACGCCATTTGGCAATAATTTAATCCTAGCTTGAATCTTCTCTATTTCACCAGGCCTAAATTCATTTAGGTAGTTTTGATCTTCTTCATTACAAACGAGATTCAAACCAAATTGAGGAAGCATTTTAGCTTCGTATTTAATTAAACGATTGTATTCTAAATTGTTAAACCATTTCTTGAACGGATTTTTGGCCCTTTCTTTTCTTCGTTTCCAATATAAACTAAAGGCATCAGGTAAATCTAAGATGGCTTGCTCGGGTACATTTCCGTCAAAATATTGGCTCATTCTTAAATGCTGTACATGAATAGCATCGTATTGAGACAAATCTCTGGATTTTAGCAGCTTCTTAAAATCTAAATTGCTAAAATAATTTACTTGTAAAGGCTTGGTGTTTAGTAAGGATTTAAACACATTGAGTTTGCTTTTCCATTTAGGCAAATAAGCTATATCTATTTCTCTAAAATAAGGCTTTAGTTCCTTCTCATAGCTCAGGTCTTGTTTTTCTTCGGCAATGGTAAGCAGGTACAATTCATGCTCCTTGCACAAGTGTTTTGCTAAGTTGAATATTTTCAATTTATCGCCCCGATATGGAGGGTAAGGAACCCGGTTGGCGACAAACAAAATTTTCACGGCGCAAAAATAGGGCTTATAGCGCATGAATCCTGTAGGAATATTTATCTTAATTCTTTTCCCTTGCCCACTGCTTTGTTTTACTTTTGTGCACCTTATGGCGAGCAATTACCAAGTAAGTGAAACTGTAAACAATATTACCGAAAGTGCAACTTTGGGAATGGCTAAACTAGCTCGTGAGCTTAAATCTCAAGGCAAAGATATTATTAGCCTTAGCATTGGAGAACCCGATTTTGACACACCCAAGAATATTTGCGATGCCGCTTACAAGGCATCATTAGAAGGTTATACGCATTATCCACCTGTTCTTGGTTTGCCCGAATTTAGGGATGCCATTTGCCAAAAGTTATTTGACGAGAATGGATTGTCGTATACTCCAAATGAGGTTATTGTAAGTACTGGCGCTAAACACTCTATTATTAATGCTGTGATGGCTGTTGTTAATAAAGGGGATGAAGTTATTCTTCCTGCTCCTTTTTGGGTAAGTTATCCAACTATGGTAGAATATGTAGGAGCTAAAGTGATTGCAATTCCTACAACTATTGAAAATAATTACAAACCAAGTGTAGCTGATATAGAAGCGGCCATAACTCCTAAAACAAAATTATTCCTCTTTTCAAACCCTACTAACCCTTCTGGTTCCGTTTGGAATAGGAATGAGCTTGAAGAAATAGCAAGGTTATTTGAAAAGCATCCAAACATTTTAGTGATTTCAGATGAAATTTACGAACATATAAATTATACTGGAACCCATTGCAGCTTTGCCTCATTACCTGGCATGAAGGATAGAACAGCTACCGTTAATGGCTTAGCTAAAAGCTATGCTATGACTGGATGGAGAATTGGTTATTTAGCTGGACCTGAATGGTGGGTAAAAGCCTGTGAGAAAATTCAAGGACTTTTTACTTCAGCGGCAAATAGTGTTGCTCAAATGGCAGGTGTAGAAGCTTTACTCAATTCACAATCTGAGGTAGAAGCCATGAAACAAACTTTTGTTAAGCGAAAAGCATTGGTGCAGGAACACCTTGGGACTATTAAAGGCTTAAAGCTGAATAACCCTGAAGGGGCTTTCTATTTCTTTCCGCAGGTAGATTCATTTTTTGGTAAGAAGCACAATGGAAAGGTCATTAATAATGCTGAAGAGCTTTGTTTGTATTTATTATCGGAGGCTCAGGTAGCTACCGTGGGAGGAGAACCTTTTGGTTCACCTAAGTCCATTAGATTGAGTTATGCAACAAGTGAAGAAAACTTGATTGAAGCTTGTAGTAGACTTAAAATAGCCCTAGAAAAACTCACTGACTAAATAGTATATTTGCATCAAGAATGAGCTCTAAATTTATTCAAGAATTATTTCAAAAGTTCGAAACACTAAAGGTTATTGTTGTTGGCGATGTTATGGTTGACAATTATATCAGCGGTCGTGTTGATAGGCTTTCTCCTGAAGCTCCAGTGCCGGTGGTTAACGAGAGTAGTTTTGAAAGTCGACTAGGTGGTGCAGGGAATGTAGCCTTAAACTTAAAAGCCTTGGGAGCAAAAACAATACTTTGCTCAGCTATTGGTGCAGGAAAAGAAGGAGATAATTTAATTCAATTACTCAATAATCAAGACCTTTCTCCTATTGCCATGCTTCGCAGTAAAGAAAGAAGTACCACCACAAAAACAAGAATTATTGGTAATGGACATCAATTGGCTCGAATAGATCATGAGGTAACGGATGACATGAATACTTTGGATTCCTTTTTACTTCAACAACATTTTGAAAGGGAAATTGAAGGTGCTGATGTTGTAATTATGCAAGATTATAACAAGGGTGTTTTACATAGTGAAAACATTCAGATTCTTATTGACATTGCAACTAAAGCAGGTGTGCCAATTGTGGTTGACCCAAAGAAAGACAACTTTTTTGCTTACAAAAATGTAGACTTATTTAAACCAAACCTTAAAGAAATAGAAGAAGGTTTAAATATAGACAGTGATCTAAGTACTGTTGAGGGCGTTGCTGAAGCAATCGTATTAATGCAAGAAAAACTTCACAGCAAGTGCAATATGGTTACCATGAGTGAACGAGGAGTTCTTATTAGCTCTGAAACTGAAAAGCATCACATTAAAGCACATGTTAGAAATATATCTGATGTAAGTGGAGCTGGAGATACAGTGATTAGCATTGCTGCCTGTTGTTTGGCTGCTGGTTGCAACCTAAAACAATTAGCTGAGCTAAGTAATTTAGGTGGAGGGCTAGTTTGTGAAGAAAAAGGAGTGGTTCCTATTAATAAAGACAGGCTTATGTCAGAAGCCCAAATCATTGGTCTTTAAACATACTGTCCAAAATAATAGCGTACAATTTACCAAACACTTTGGCACAGATTTTGAATCTATATTTGTATTAATTAAAACGCATATATCATGAAAAATTCCATTAAAAGTTTAATCCTATTAAGTATGGCCAGTCTTGCGGCGCTTGCGTTTCAACCACCTGTCCAAGAAGCTAATGAAGATGGTTTTAAATATAGAACCGTTGATAATACAGCATTTAAAGAAGGTGAGAAACTTACCTTTAGGGTTCATTATGGTTTTATTAATGCGGCCAAGGTTACAATGAAAATTGATGCAAGTCAAACTTCAGTTAGTAAACGAAAAGTATATAAATCGACTGTTGAAGGTCAAACATTTAAAAGTTTCGATTGGGCATTTAAAGTAAGGGACAAGTTTGAAAGCTGGATAGATGTGAAATCTATGGCACCTCTGCGTTACGCCAAAGCAGTTAGAGAAGATAATTATAGAGACAAAGACTATGCAATTTATATGCATGGAAGTAAGAAACTAAAAAACACGGAAGGGACCTTAACCATTCCATCCTACACACAAGACATTGCATCAGCTTTATACTATGCACGTAATTTAGATTTAGAAAATGCCAAAACGGGCACTTCATTCCCTATCGATATTTACCTTGATAACACGGTTTATAAGCTTAGCTTTAAGGTAATAGGTAAGGAAACTATAAAGTCTGATATTGGGAGAGTTAGATGTATAAAGTTACAACCTAAGCTAGTGGTATACAGAGTATTTAAAGGTGATGATGACATGACCATTTGGGTTTCTGATGATGCAAACAAAATTCCAATTCGAATTAAATCCGCCATAAAAGTGGGTTCTATTAAAGTTGATTTAACAAAGTATAGTGGACTTAAAAACAGTTTTAGTTCTAAAGTTAAAAAATAAATTAGGAGTTAGTAACAAGGAGCCGAGACTTTGAAAGAGTTCTCGGCTTTTTTAATGAATAGCATTTGGCATTTTAGATTGAAGGATTGTGATCCTGAACAGGAAAAAAGGCATCTGGGAAATAATAAAGATCTTTTCCGTAAGGTAGAATTTCAATTACCATTACATCAAATTGAATTGAACCTGGAAGAGGATTGTTTCTGCAGTATTCTTGCGCAGCTTGAAAGAATAATTCTTGTTTCGTTTTACCTATTGCGTTTTCTGCATGGTGAAATCCTTTACCATTTCTGGTTTTAACTTCAATAAATGATGTAACTCCTTTATAACTGGCTATTATATCTACTTCTGCCCTTTTAAATCTAAAATTACAATCTAAAATACCAAAACCTCTTGATTGCAAATAGTCAATAGCTAGTTGCTCTCCCTTTTTTCCAAGTTCAATGTGATTAGGCATACTAAATAAAACTCTTGTTTAATAGCGCAAGAGCATGTTTTCAGTATCAAATGTATGAAAGAATAGTTATTGAGCCTTCAAGTGCATGAATTTAATCACGTTGTTGGCTGTTGTATCAAATAGGACTAAGCTATCTCCAAAATTAGTATGAACATGAAAATTTCGGCTTGTAGTTCCATCCAGTATTCTAAAAGCCAAAGGATTTAGTGGTTCCCAGTTTAGTGTTCTATTGTTGGAATTGGGATTGCATTTTTTTCGGCTGCTATCCGTCTGAACGGTTCTTAATCCTGATGTGAAATCACGTTTAAACATCAATTCCATGTTAACCAAACAATCTTCTGGTTTAGTTGGGTCATTATTGATAAGAACTTTAGATATTTTCCAGCGTTTACCCAACTCTGATGCGATATAATCGTCCACTAAATCTGGTTCCATATCTATACGCTTGGAAGTTGCAACCACTCCTAGCCAAGCTATAGCTAAGACAAATACCGATAATAGACTTTTCCTTATCTTTTCCAATTAAATAGCATCAAAATACTTAAAAGTACACCCACTCCAATGGCAAGAATATCCCACCAATCAAATGTGCCTTTTAATATATTCAATTTTTGAAGGATTTCAGAACCAAAGGCTAAACAAAGCGCTAGGAAAATCCATAAATACTTAACCCCACTTTTTTCGCCTTGCCAAATAATTAGCATTGCACTCATTAAACTAAAGGCCCATAAACCATCTGGAACATTGTATACTAATCCATCCCATTTTGGTTTGACATTCTTTAGCAATTCGAATTTATGAATATTAAATACAGAACTTGCACTAAACCAATCATAAAGCAAAACCCCTACTGCCAATGGAAGCAACACGAATAAAACGGTTTGCAATATGGTAGTTGAAATTCTCATGGCTTTTGCGAAGATAGGAATGTTTGATTAAAGATTAAAAAAATTAAAGGCTCCAATATTCAAGTGCAATTTGCTCCTGTTGATGACGGAAGACTCCTTTAATATCCATAAAGAATCCGTTTGGAGTAGCAATGGTTTTAAAGTATTCAGGACCTAAATTCAAATATTCTTGATGCGATACGGCAAGTATAACTCCATCGTATCCATTCAATATTTCTGGTGCTAATCCAAATCCATATTCATTTTCTAATTCATCGGAAGAAGCATGTGCATCAACCACTGAAACATTAACTGAATATGATTTAAGTTCATTTACTACATCTACTATTTTAGAATTTCTAATGTCAGCCACGTTCTCTTTAAAGGTTGCCCCCATAATAAGAATTTTAGAATCTTTAACAACTTTACCTTGAGCATTAAGCTTCTTAACCGCCTCAGCAGCAATATGCTTTGCCATATTATCATTTGTAAATCGTCCGGCTGTAATTACTCTTGGGTGTAAGCCTAACTTTTCTGCTTTATGCACTAAATAGTAAGGATCAACGCCAATGCAATGGCCACCAACTAAACCTGGAGTGTACTTATGAAAGTTCCACTTGGTTCCAGCTGCCTCTATAACATCAAAAGTATTTATTCCAACTTTATTAAAAATTACAGAGAGTTCATTCATTAGCGAAATGTTAACATCTCTTTGCGTATTTTCAATAATCTTGGCAGCTTCGGCAACTTTAATATTGGTTGTTCTATGCACCCCAGCAGTAATAATAGACTCATAAAGGATAGCCACATTCTCAGTAGCTTCCGCATCATTTCCACTTACTATTTTAAGTATTTTAGTTAATGGTCTTTCTTTATCGCCCGGATTAATTCTTTCTGGACTATACCCTACTTTAAAGTCTGTATAAGGTACTAAACCACTATGTTCTACCAATACAGGCACACAATCATCTTCAGTACAACCAGGATAAGTTGTACTTTCATAAATGACATAATCTCCTTTTTTCAATATCTTCCCTACAGCTTCACTAGAAGCAAGTAAAGGGGATAAGTTTGGTTCGTTTGCAGAATTAATTGGGGTAGGAACTGCAACAATGTAAATCGTGCAATCTTTTGCATCGTTAATATCTGCAGTAAATCTGATTTTTCTATTTTCAAACTCAGAAGGATCCAATTCTTTACTTGGGTCTATCTTATTTTTCATGAGTTCTATGCGATCAGCTTTATAGTCATACCCTACTACATCAAACTTTTTCGCAAACTCAAGTGCAAGGGGCAAACCGACATATCCTAAACCTACTACGCAAATACTTGCCTCACCCGACTCTAATTTATTAATTAAATTCATTCTAAAAAGGGTGCAAAAATAGGCTTTAACATCAAAAAAGCCCAATTCTTAATTGGGCTTTTATTTTATATTTCTAATCGTAATAATCGTAAGCCGATTCTAAACCATCGTCATCCTCATCTTCCGGGATTAATGGTTCCCAATTTGGATGTTTCCAATACTTCAATTTGTCCACTTCGTTTTGCATCAATTCATTAAAAGTAATTTTCTTTGGAATATCATTTCCAAATGAAAAGTATCTCGGTGCATCAAGGTTCTTCAAGGTATCCTTTGCTCCTATCCAAACATACGCATATTCCCAATCTGGTTCTTCGTCTTTATAATTTTTCTTTTTAGATCTGTGTTTGTAAAAGTGCATATTGCCCTTCTCATCTTCAATCTCTGCTTTCTTTTTACCAATAAAAACCACCGTATCACTACTATTCCAACGGGTGTAATAGGAGAAATCTTTAACAAATGTACTTTCCTTAAATAAGTTTTTAGGGACAAATTTATTTAAGCCGTTTTCTTTCAGCAATGAAGCATATCCAAAACGGTAATCCATTTTATCCAAGTATGTTTTATGCAAGGAATCTGGAACAGAAGCTCCTCCTTTTAAAAGAACTTCGATAAAGTCTTTTCTGTCAGACAGGTTTTGAATTTTCAAAGCACGGTTGATTCGTTTGCGCACTGAAGGGTTTTCATCATAAAACTTCATTAATAGCTCTGCATCACCTACTAATCCTGTAGATCTAGAATTCCGCGATGACCTTCCATAACTTCCCCATCTGCCACTATAAGATGACACCTCCTCTACTGCATCATCAGCATAATTTGAATAGGCACTTGAAGTTGAGCTACTTGCTGTGAACAACTTATTAGATTTTGATCCATATTCTGCGTAATTGTAATCCTTAGCTTCATACTTCACTTCATCATCATCTTCATCATAATAGCTGCTGCTTTTTGATTTAGCCGACATTTTTCGTTTTAAATCATCTCTAAATGAAAGAATCAAATCACCCAATAACGGTTTAAATATGGATTCATCAGCAATAGAACTGTCTATTAATCTCATCCCGATGCTTAGCACTACTGAATTATATTCATCATATCTTCTTAGGGGTAGTATTTTAGAATAATAAGGCTTCCAAAGGGCTAATGTATCAAAAGCTGGGTATAGAATTTCTTTGAAAACATAAGAGCTATAAGAACCTTCTGGCTTTAATGGGGTTTCCTCTAACAACCAATAAATCATTGTATCTAGGGCTTTCTTATTTTTCATCTCAGAAAGTTTAGCTAAATATTTTGCTTGTAAATCACTTGTATCCCCTGCTTTTAAGTATTTCTCTAAATAATAATTTATCAGTCCTGGATATTCATCATCCCTAAGCTTCTCTTCCATTGATTCATAAATACTTTTGGATGATTGTTTTGTCATTAAAGAATACCTTTTCATTTCTTTAAACAATAGATCATTCCTAGTAGATGGAATCTTATTCAATTGATATTTATAATCAGACAATCTAAATTGACTAATAGAATCTTCAGAAGCCATTAATTCAAAAAACAGATCTGCCAATTGATTGCTATCTAAACGCTGCGAATGATCAGCTGGCAACTTAAATGAATTAAGAATGGATTTAATTGGCTTACTAATTCCTCTATAGGCATCGTAGTTATGAGAAAGTTGAACCATTTGATGTTCTCCAACTATATCCTTATAATAATTCACCACATTGGATCCACGCATTCTAGACTTCACTTCCGCCACAAAGAACTCACCTTGCTTATAGAGTGTATCTAAGGTTTTATAATCTAAGTCTTCGATTGTGTAGGTGGGTTGGTCATCTGGATCTTTATCTGCCTCATCTTCTTTCTTTCGAGCAGCTTCTATAGAATCCGTATATTTTTTGTAATTTTCGAAAAGCGTTCCAGGTCTATCTTTAACTTCTCTAATCACTTTAGTATAAGCGTTTGGCGCCATTTTGTTATCTTGGTAAAACCTAATCGAAATGCCTTCTCCAGATGGGAAACTAATGTAATCCGTAACGCTTTTACCGTCTTTTAATGAATCTACAAAAAAGTAAGATGCTCCAGAGTATTGTTCTGGATAAACCACATCCTTCTTAATTAGTTCTCTTTCTTCTTCTGTATATTTTTGTCTATAATCTAAAAGCGCTTTGTTTGTGGTTTTGTAGGTTAATCCAGTTTCTTTATCCGTGTAATCTTCTGGAAGGTACTTGTAATTATAATCTGAAAATTGGAATGTATTTAAGAATTTATTTGGAACACTTTTGCTTTTTGTATAAACACCAATATAAAAATACTTGTTTCCATTTGGCACAAGTAGTAGATGTAAATATTTAGATTTATCATCAGCTTTCAAAGAGGCAGCATATCCAAACCGATTGTCAATTCTAGTAAAACCAGACTTCTCAATTCCATATTGAGTGTGGAATGCAAGATTCTTAACCATTTGCTCAAAATGAAATGAATCTCCTTCAATATCTCCGCCAAATGAGCCTACTTCATTTAAAAAGTAAAATTCATCTTTGGTATTGAACTCCAAATTAGTGTGACCTGTAAAATTTGTACTTGTGTCGAAGGAATACTTTAAGGTTTTCACTTTAGTTGGCCAGTTAATGCTATAACCTCCAGATTCTGGTTCGTAATTCGTCCATTCTGTTTTAGAATCTTTAATTTTTAAACTCTTAATGACTTTGTTTACATCCTTACTGTAAGCATAATCTCCACTTGCATTTACTTTAGTGTACCAAACATAATTGTCCATGGCAATAAAAGCATGTCTTTGAGATTCACCAGATTTGGTTTTATTACTCACCAACAATGATGGGTAGCCAGATATGTTAACTTTCTCCTTAGCTGTGATATCACCAGGTACGTTCTCGTATAAAGCACTATCAATTTGGCGGATAACTTCATCCTTGCTGATTTTATTTACTAATCCATAATAGGGAATCTTCTTAACAATATAATAAGAACCATTGCTCACATCGGCATAAAACAGCTCCTCTTGGCTTTCGATTGCTCTTATTATTGGTTCACCAGGCAAATCTATTTCAAGCTCTCCCGAATGGCTGCTATAGGTCTTCAGGTTCACTGAAGAGTTGTCACCATTTAGTTTAAGCTTCTGCTTGAATGCATAATCACCCACATTGTCCCTTATAGGGGTTAAGGTATAGCCCATTCCTCTTAACATGTCTATTACACCGCTATCTCCAGGTAAATGAGCACAACCAACGGCGGCAAAAATTGATTTATCTGGTGCTATTTTATGAATGGAATTTGCCATTACTCTATTCCGAACATCCAGCATCCATTTGTGATAAAGCGGATTGGTTTCAGATTTTCGATCCAAAGAATCAATCAAATCTAAATCTCCTTCGCGGTATGCTTTTTCTATTGGGTTCTCCCCATAACTGTAGCCATAGCCACCTTTTCTTCGCTTGTTCGACATCGTTCTATTTTTCCAATTGGAACGACTCACCATTCTGTCAGATTCTTCAAAGTCTTCTAAACCTGTACAAAATTTTCCTAACTTTTTCCCTACTTGGTGGATGTATAAATCTACATACGTCTTCTCGCTATAATCTGCAGAGCCATATCCTTGGCGATATAATAAGAAATTACTCATATAGTCGCTGCTACCAATTTCATAAATGATCGGTGCTAATTCGAATTTTGGAAACCTTAAAGCATCCTTATACCTTGCACTTCGGCCATACCTAGAACTAGAACTGTATCCATTATTCTCGTAAGGAGAACGAGAATTCTTGCCAATATTCGTAAACCAGCTATCTATAGCCAATTCTAAGGCAACCACATCCACATCATTTAATGCTTTGTAAAAAGTATCTCCTAAGTTAAATGCCAGTTTTTTGCTCACGTGCATTGTTCCATAAAGGTAACTAGGCTTTTTTAGTCCATTACCTGTAATCTGCCATAATCGAGCAGGATATTTCCTCACTCTTTTATCGTCATCTTTGCGAATAACAGCATCTAAGTTAAACCCTGTGTCGTCATATTCTGTGATGCCTTCCATAGCTGCTTCAACAGCTTCTGCAGCATCTTCTACTTCTTCAATTTGAGCATAAGAATAGCTAGTAAAAAAGAAGACTGGTACTGCTAAAATGAATTTAAGTTTATGCATTGTTTTATTCTAACGACAAAGTTATAAATATAGTCTAAAGAAAAAAGGCGCATCTGTTTAAAATGCGCCTTTTGACTATAAAATGTTGAGAACTCTGTTACCTTACACCATGCATCCACTTGGTAATAATACCTCCAAGTAAGAATAATAATATACCGCAACCGATTGCAAAATATCCTAAAATACCAAAAACACTTAATCCTTTATTCAAGGATTCGTTTTTAATACATTCTCCTAATGACTCATTAGGTGTGTTAGTCATTAAGTCAACTAACTCAGCTCTAGTATCTACCGTTTTATTAATGGCATCTCCTTCATTTAAAAAGCTAACAGTAGCAGAAGCCTTAACTTTATCCATCTTAGCGCCTGTAAACTTATCAGACTCTTTAATGATTTCATTAACTAGAACCGTAGACTTACTAAATACTTGAGTAGTATCCAAGGCATTCAATTCTAATATAAAGCTATCTGAAATTAAAACGCCTGATAAACCTATATCATCCATTTGATCTGAATATTTATCAGATGAAAGTAAACCTAGCATTGCAGGATTAGATCCACAATTTTTAAAATTATCGCCTTGCACAATGGTCTTTTCACTTACCGTAGTAAGTTTGGCAATATGCTTACCTCCTTGATGAGCAATAGAAGAAGATAAAAACCAAATTCCAAACATAAATGCAACCATGTTTTTTGGTGAAAGTTTGGTTACTAATGACAGTCCTACGGGTGAAAGAACTAACTCTCCAATAGTATGTAATAAATATAGAAGAATTAGGAAGAAAGCTGGAATCATTCCTGCAACTGCAGAACCTTGTCCAAACGTCAATACTAAAAATCCAAATCCAAGAAGAACTAAACCTACACCGAATTTATAAGGTGCAGAAGGTTCCCTACCTGAATTAGACATCTTAATCCAGATCCAAGAGAATATTGGGGCTAATGCCATAATAAACAATGGATTAATAGATTGGAAGAAAGTTGTTCTAATCTCAAACCCGAGTATATTCTTATTAATGTTTCGAGCCGTAAACAAATTCAATGCTGAACCAGCCAATTCAAAGAAGGTCCAAAAGATTGTTGTAAATAGCAGTAGAATTAGAATCACCCATATTCTCTGTTTCGCGGTGACTTCCATTTTACTAGCCTGAAATAATAGATAACCAATTATACCGACAGCTAAGATGGCAAGTACAATATCCACAACATCGTTATTCTTAATTAATAACCAAGCCATGGCCACCAATACAACAGTTACGATAAATGGCAATAATTTATTTGGAATCCCTCCTAGAAGAGGTTTCGTCAATTCTACATCTGGCTTAATACCTATATCTTCAAAGTGTCCTTTTTTCTGTCCCCATAAGAACACAACATAACCAACTAGCATACCAATACCGGCTACTAGAAAACCATATTGCCATCCTTCATTCTCTCCAATGGCACCACAAGTAAGAGGTGCTAAGAACGCCCCCATGTTGATACCCATGTAGAATAATGTGAAAGCACCATCTCTTCTTTTATCGCCGTCTTTATAGAACCTTCCTACCATACTAGAGATATTCGGTTTAAAGAAACCGTTACCAACTACAAGTAGCGCTAAACCAATAAAGAATGTGGTTTGGTTATTCATAAATAAAGTGAACTGACCCATCGCCATAAGTATTGCTCCTAAAGTAATTGCTTTTCTAAAGCCCATTAGCTTATCAGCAAAATACCCACCTATCAGAGGTGTTAAATAGACCAGAGCCCCATATGCTCCATAAATTCCGTACGCCTTACCGTCTGAGAAATCAAAACCACCATCAATAAGATTGGCAGTCATGTAAAGAATAAGAAGTGCTCTCATTCCATAATAACTGAAACGTTCCCAAAGCTCTACCATAAAAAGGGTAAACAAAGCCGCTGGATGAATTTTCCTGTTGGAAAAAATCACGAAACCTACCCAGAGGAATACTCCTAACCAGGCAAATAACATTAATTGATAATCTGGATTCATATATAATTTTTGTTTTTTTTATCTAATATTTTTTTCTTTCATTACTTGGTTCAACCATTTAAGCAGGAAGACCATCATTGTAGTGGCTACCAAAGCCAAAAAACAGTTCATAACGAAATAGTTTGATTTATCTTCAAAGCCTTCCCATAATCCACCTAACATACCAGAAAGCTTATTTCCAATAGCTGTTGACAGAAAGAAACCTCCCATCATTAAGGCTGTGATTCGTGGTGGGCTTAATTTACTCACCAAGGAAAGCCCCATGGGTGATAAACAGAGTTCTCCAAAGGTTATAACTCCATAACTGGCAATTAACCACCAGGAGCTCACTTTGGCTGTTTCAATATCTGCCGACTTTACAGCTCCTACCATTACTAATGCAGATAAGGCTGTAATGAATAATCCAATAGTGATTTTAGCTGCCGTTGTAGGTTCTTTCTTTCGCCGCCTGAGCCATCCCCATAATCCCACAATGATTGGGGTTAATAAAACTACCCAAAACGGATTTATACTTTGATATAACTCCGTTGAATATAGTTTTAGGCTTTTCCCATTATCTGGAGCTTTTTCTTTACTTAGGTTTTTAAAATAACTGTGAGAAGCAGCTTGTTCCTTTAATTGTTTAGCTAAGTCTTTTCTAGCTTGCTCATTGCCTTCAACTTTAAAAGCCTCATCAATAGATTTTTGAGACTCTAAATAAGATCCAAATTCTTCATCTGTATAGTTTACATATTCATCATTGGTAACAGTCTCTGTTAAATAAATGCTTTCCAGTGGTTTTTCAACGGTCTGTGAAACCTCCCTATCGGTATAATCCTTAGCCCAAACCGTAAGCGCATCCCCGTTTTGATGAAATACTGCCCAGAATATAACCAAACACCCATAAACAGCTAGTAAAGCGCCAATGGGTCTTTTATCATTTTCATTAGCCTTTACATACATGTAAATGAAAAAGATTACTACCGGTATACACCCAAATATGAACGCATCGTTGCTATCTGTTCCTAAAATATTGCCTGGTATTAAGTAACCTAAGAATCCAAATACAATCATAGGTAAGAGTGTAAACCCAAGAATTTGTTTGGTACTCATGTCTCCTTTTTCCAAAGGTTTTATTACATCTGCTTCTTTGGTGTGTTTTTGGCCAATTAAAAAAACCACAACACCAATAAGCATTCCTATACCTGCTGCGGCAAAAGCAAAACTCCAATCGTATTTGTTTCTTAAATAGGCTGCCACAAAGTTGCAAATGAATGCCCCTATGTTTATACCCATGTAGAATATATTGAAACCAGCGTCTTTATTGAGTTTAAACTCTTCTTTATTATACAGATTTCCTAAAAGTGTACTAATATTTGGCTTAAAAAAACCATTACCCAAAATGATCAAACCTAAACTTATATAGAATGAAAGTTCAGAATGAAGCGTAAGTCCAAAATATCCGGCTGACATAAAAAGTCCTCCAATTATGATTGACTTTCGATAACCCAAAAGCCTATCGGCCAATAAACCACCAATAAATGGGGTTAAATAAACCAACCCTAAATAAGTACCATAAATATCACTCTTCTTGGATGCATCAAATCCCATTCCTCCTGTTTGCACGCTATCTAGCATGTATAGGGAAAAGATTCCCAACATGAGGTAATATCCAAAACGTTCCCACATTTCGGTGAGGAACAAATAAGGTAAAGCTTTAGGGTGTTTACGAGTACTCATGTTTTATGAAATGAAATAAAGGGCTAAAATAGATAGATTGGCAGTGAACTTGCAAACTTATTTTAAATATACCTTAAGTTTTTTGGTATTTGAATTGTCAAAAAACACATGTTCCTTGAGTGTGGTTGCCAAACTGATTCCAACAAAATCTGCTTTTACTGGGAAAGACCGATGCTCTCTTTTGGCTAAAAAAGCCGTTCGGATGGAGACGGGTTTATCTTTAAAAACAGGCTCTAACACGTCCATCAAAGTCCTGCCACTATTAATTACATCGTCAACCAACAATACATTCTTTTTTGTAAAACTCGTGCTTGGTTTAAAGCTAAGTTCATCAATGGTATTGACTTGTATTAAACTTGTCTTAATGCTTGAACTGAATTTGAGAATTTCCTTATTTAATTTTTTAGCGAGGTAGTACCCTCTCTCATTCAATCCACATAACATAAGCTCCTTTTCATGGGCATAGCATTCTGCTATTTCACAGGCCATTCGTTGAATCTTAATTTCTATTTGTTTATGATTTAAAATATCCATGTTGGACATGCCTCAAAGTTGATTAAAATGACTGACAAAGCCAAATTAATTATTAATAGCTAGGGCAAGAAATTTAGAATTTCATCAGGCATTGCAGATTTAAGGGTTAAATCCGCAATTCTAAAATACCAAAGCCCTTAAATTTTCTTCATTTATCAAATCATTAAAACAACATGTATATTTGCTCTTATGGAAAAAACAGCAAAAAAGTTCTTAGAAAAGTACTTAAATACATTCTCACCTGTAGGTTTTGAAAACCCAGGTCAACAAGTGTGGTTAGACTATATGAAGCCTTACATTGATGATGTAATTACAGATACCTATGGAACAGCTGTTGGAGTAATTAACCCTGGCAAAAAATACAAAGTTGTTATAGAAGCTCATGCCGATGAAATATCTTGGTTTGTAAATTATATCAGTGAGGATGGTTATATTTATGTTAGACGCAATGGTGGAAGTGATTTTTCTATAGCACCTAGTATGCGTGTTAAACTTTTTGGTGAAAAAGGTCCGGTTGATGGGGTTTTTGGTTGGCCAGCGATTCATGTAAGAGGTGGAAAAGTTCCAGCAATGAAACAAGACAATATCTTTATTGATGTAGGTGCTAGCAGTGATAAAGAAGTTGAAAAAATGGGAATCCATGTAGGGTCTGTGGTTGTATTTACAGATTCTATGTTCATAATGAACAAGAAATACATAGTAGGTCGTGCTTTAGACAATAGAATGGGTGGTTTTATGATTGCTCAAGTTGCTCGGAAGCTTAAGGAAATGAAAAAGACCTTACCTTTTACGCTTTATGTAGTAAATTCAGTTCAAGAAGAAATAGGATTACGAGGTGCCGAAATGATTAGCCGTAGGTTAAAACCTAATGTGGCCTTGGTAACAGATGTTACCCATGATACTTTTTCGCCACTCTATAATAAGAAGTTATCGGGAAGCTGCAAATGCGGTGATGGCGCTGTTTTAACCACTGGACCTGCGGTTCAAAATAATTTACTCCAATTATTAAAGAATACGGCTAAAACAAACAAGATTAAGTTTCAGCGAGCAGCTGCAACTAGAAGTACTGGAACAGATACAGATGCCTTTGCCTACAGTGCTGAAGGTGTGGCCAGTGCCTTAATTTCGCTACCTCTAAAATACATGCATACTACTGTAGAAACCGTACATGAAAATGATGTACAGAGCTGCATTGATCTAATGTATCATGCACTATTGAAGATTAAAAACAATCAGAATTTCTCTTACTTTAAGTAATTGATACTATGATTAGCTGATGTGATGATTAATTAATTGAGGTTGATAAATTTTCAACTTTCAACTCTCCTTTTCAATTCAATTTATCTGCTATAATTTGGCGCTTCTTTCGTAATCGCAACATCATGCGGATGACTTTCGCGCATTCCAGCATTGGTGATTCGTACAAATTCAGCTTGTTGCAACTTTTCAATTGATTCTGATCCACTATACCCCATTCCGGCTTTAAGTCCGCCTAGCATTTGATAAACCACCTCACTGAGCAATCCTTTATAAGGAACGTTTCCTACAATTCCTTCAGGTACTAGTTTTTGAACTTCTGCTTCTGCATCTTGGAAATAGCGATCTTTACTTCCTTCTTTCATGGCTTCAATAGATCCCATTCCTCTGTAACTTTTTACACGCCTACCGTCAAAGTATGAAGTATCACCGGGACTTTCATCTGTTCCTGCAAACAAACCACCAGCCATAACAACATTGGCTCCTGCGGCTATAGCTTTTACCATATCTCCACTGTATCTAATTCCACCATCAGCTATACAAGGAATTCCTGATCCAGCTAAAGCTTCGGCTACTTCCATAATTGCACTTAATTGCGGCATTCCAATTCCTGCTATAATTCGTGTGGTACAAATACTTCCCGGACCTACACCAACTTTTACAGCGTCTGCTCCTGCTTCTACTAATTTTAAAGCTGCTGCTCCTGTTGCTATATTTCCAGCTATAATCTGTAAATCAGGAAATTTTGATTTAACCTTTTTAACTTCATCCAAAACACCTTGGTGATGGCCGTGTGCTGTATCAATAGCAATCACATCAACACCTACTTTTACTAAAGCCGTTACTCTTTCAATTGTATCCGCAGTTACACCAACAGCTGCGCCAACAACTAGTCGTCCGTGGTTGTCTTTACAAGACTTTGGATAATTCTTTACTTTCTGAATATCTTTAAAGGTAATAAGACCAATAAGTACATTAGCGTCATCTACAATAGGAAGCTTTTCTACTTTAGTGCTTTCTAAAATATCTTGCGCTTGTGTAAGATCTGTTCCTTTTTTTGCGGTTATCAGACCTTCTTTAGTCATGATATCTTCTACTTTTTGACTCAGATCTTTTTGGAAGCGCAAATCACGGTTGGTAATAATACCAACTAATTTAGTGTTCTCATCAATAACTGGAATTCCACCAATTTTATGTTCTTTCATTAAACCAAGAGCATCTGCTAGTGTAGCATCTGCTTTCAATGTTACAGGTTCCAGAATCATTCCACTCTCACTTCGCTTTACTTTCTTAACTTCAGCTGCTTGCTGAGCAATAGTCATATTCTTATGAATGATACCCAACCCCCCTTCGCGGGCCATAGCAATAGCCATTTTGCTCTCAGTTACGGTATCCATAGCCGCTGAGATAAGTGGAATGTTAAGTTTTAATTTCTTAGTTAAATACGTACTTGTCTCCACATCTCGTGGCAGTACATTAGAATAAGAAGGGACAACTAGAACATCGTCAAATGTTAGGCCTTCGTGTATGGTTTTAAGGGAGTGTTTGTACATGCAAATAGAAGTGCTATTTGCGGTGCAAATTTAGTAGATATGGATGAGAAAACCTCATGTTTCGCTAAATAATCTATCATTTTACCTTTATTCCATTTCTAGAGCAACCCTTTTTCTTCTTCATTTTGGCGACTTGGTTTGGATCAAAATCTCCATTTACATATACTAAGAATCTTTTTAAAATAGAACTTCAATTCCCTAATTTTAAAAATGAAACCCCTACGCGCAAATAAACAATTCAGAAATTCGCATCAGAAAACAAAACTAAGAATACTATATTTTAGATTTAGATTCTTCCGAATTCCGGCAGTATTCCCATTTGCCTAAAGCTAGTATTGAAACCAGAATAATCAGCGATTAGTAAACAAAGTGAATCTACACCCTTAATTCATGTGATTAAGCCTTAAATCACTTGCATAATAGCGGCGTATGTCCTGAAATTTAGCTTAAAATCAATAATTCAAAACTGTAGTGTCTCATCCACAAAATTACTGGCCGTCCAATTTTCTCGAAAATCTTTGTAAAAAACAACCTAAACGCCCTATACAACTGCATTAATCAGCATCCTAATCTCTGCAAGACAAGGCAAAATCCAACCTTTAGATAAGAAAACACAACCTATTTTATACACACTGGTATGTATAAGTTGTGTTTGCCAAGCTATATTTATATAAAACAGGCTTAAAATTTCGCTACCTACCTGTTACTTAAAACACTTTATAAAACAAAAAATCTCCTATTTAGCCTAATATCAAGGCTTTTTCATTCAATAGTAGCCCATCATTCATGAATGTTTTCTATTTATAGTATCAAAAGTGCTTTTTGGTGTTTTAATAATGATTTTCATGCCGCTTATCCACAAAACACAACTATTGCCAAGCCTTGAAAACGTCTAATTATTCTCTTAAAAGCACTCCATTTCACCAAGAATACCTACCATAAATACCAGGTGCAGCATGGTCGCCTTCTGCAAAATCAAATAAGACTTGATTAACACTGCTAAGCTCGGTAAAAGAGTAGGTTGCCACCATAAGAAACTCTTGTGCCCCAGAAGATCCCATTTGCTGGGTTAAATAAATGCTATTAGGTAGCTCAACAATCAAGGTGTCTTTATTGATTCTAGTAGTATTAATAGGGCCAATTTCAGGATAAGTAGCTTGTAGAACCTTAATTATCCTTTCTTCATCCAAAGAATCAGCAGATACAGAACGGCTTCGAATTGGCGACCACTCTCCGGTTTCCTTATCAAACTCAACAGCCCAAATAGGTGAACTAACCTTCGCCTTTATTGATTTCTCCAACAATTCAGAAGCCTTTTTAATATCTTCATCAATTTCTGTAGCCTTTTTCACTGGCTCGGCAAAGTTGCATGAAGCAAAAATTGCAGATAATACAATCACTATAGGAAGCTGATAATTCATTGGTGCACTACCCCAAAGCAGCAATAGCCTTCTCAAGCGCTACTATCTTAGACTCAGCATCCGCTTGCTTTTGACGTTCTCTGCCTACCACTTCTTCTGCTGCGTTGGCTACAAACTTTTCATTGCCCAGTTTCTTCTGAACACCAATCAAGAACCCTTTTTGATGCTTAAGCTCCGACTTAAGCTTTTCAGCTTCGGCTTCAGTATCAATATTGTCTCCCAAAAGCACAAAACATATATCCCTTCCTATAGAACACTGTTTATGCGCTTCTTCTGGCTTTTTAGCATAAGTCAAATCTATGTTGGCCAATTTGCAAATCATCGCTTCTAATAAAGACCACATTTCTCTCTGATTCGTATCTACAATTACCTGTAATTTCTCCTTAGGAGACAGGCCTTGGGCCGATCTAATAGCCCTAACCTCAACTACTATCTCTAAAGCCTCATCCACAAATAATTGAACTGTCTGCTTTTTTGGATATTCGCTGATTACACAGGCCTCAGACTCCCCTATTTTAAGGAGTTGATAGATCTCTTCAGTGATAAAAGGCATGAAGGGGTGAAGCATTCTCATAAGTACATCAAACGCTTTGCATACATTCTGGTATGTATAAATGCTTAAATTAGAGCCAAAATTGGGCTTGCATGCCTCCAAATAGGTAGAACAGAAATCGCTCCAAATCAACTTGTAAATGCACATTAAGGCATCATTCAGCCTATAGTCCGCGAAGTTTTTCTCTATTTCACTCAGGCTTCCATCTACTTTAGACTGAAACCAAACATGGGCTTGTTTTGCAGACGCTGTTTCTTCCATATCTTCGGTTATCCACATCTGAGTAAGCTTGTATGCATTCCATATTTTGTTCCCAAAATTGCGTCCTTGCTCTACTTGACTTATGTCAAAAAGTATATCATTTCCTGCTGGTGAACAAAGCAACATTCCCATTCGTACAGAATCGGCTCCATGCTCAGCTATTAAGTCTAATGGGTCTGGACTGTTGCCCAAACTCTTGCTCATCTTGCGCCTTTGTTTATCTCTTACAATTCCAGTGTAATAAACCGTTTTAAACGGTATTTCTTTGCGGTACTCATACCCTGCCATCACCATTCGCGCTACCCAAAAGAATAGAATCTCTGGAGCTGTTACCAAATCATTGGTTGGGTAATAGTAATTGATGTCTTCATTATCTGGATTCTTAATTCCATCAAACACAGATATAGGCCATAACCATGAGCTAAACCAAGTATCCAATACATCTGGGTCCTGCTTTAAGTCGCTTGCAGCAACCGCAATGCCCTTAGCTGATAGCTTTGCAGCCGCTTCTTCAGCTGTTTTAGCCACTTCAAATTTTCCATCAGTGGTGTGCCAGGCTGGAATTTGATGTCCCCACCACAATTGGCGACTGATGTTCCAATCTTTGATGTTTTCTATCCAATGAGAGTACGTATTCTTAAATTTCTTAGGAACAAATCTAATTTCATCGTCCATCACTGAAGAAAGCACTTCTGGGTTCTTTTTCATGAATTTCTTCATGTCCATAAACCATTGGGTACTAATTCTTGGCTCTACAACGGCTCCGGTTCTTTCGCTAGTGCCAATATTATGGGTATACTCTTCAACTTTTAACAATAAGCCTTGAGCTTCCAATTCCTTCTCCCATAACTTTCGAGCCTTGAAGCGGTCTTCACCAATAAATAAAACACCTGCTTCGGAGATTGTTCCATCCTCGTTTAAGGTATCTATAACCGGAAGGTTATGCTTTAAACCAATGTTATAATCATTTATATCATGAGCTGGCGTAACCTTTAAGGCACCCGTACCAAACTCTATATCGATGTAATCATCTGTAATTACAGGTACTTTTCTATTTACTAGAGGAACAATGATTTGCTTTCCAACCAAATGTATGTACTTTTCATCGTCTGGATGAACACAAATAGCAACATCACCCGCAATAGTCTCAGGTCTAGCCGTTGCAACATTTAAAAAATCATCGGTTCCATCAATCTGATATTTAACGTAATAAAGTTTATCATGCTTCTCGGCAAAAATCACTTCTTCGTCACTTAAGGTTGTTTTTCCATCTGGATCCCAATTAACCATTCGGGTTCCTCTATAAATTAAGCCTTTATCATAAAGGTCAATAAAGGTATCTACAACTGCAGCATAAAGCGATGGTTCCATGGTGAACTTAGTTCTGTTCCAATCGCAACTAGCTCCTAGCTTCTTTAATTGCTCCAGAATAATCCCGCCATATTTATCCTTCCACTCATAGGCATGTTTTAGAAACTCTTCCCTACTGATATCTTCCTTTGCTATTCCTTGGTCAGCCAGCATTTCAACAACCTTGGCTTCTGTGGCAATAGAGGCATGATCTGTTCCTGGAACCCAACAGGCATTTTTGCCTTCCATTCTCGCTTTACGTACCAAAACATCTTGAATGGTATTATTCAGCATGTGCCCCATGTGCAAAACACCGGTTACATTTGGCGGCGGAATGACTATGGTATAAGGCTCTCTCTCATCCGGAGTAGAGTTAAAATAGCCTTTGTCCAGCCAAAACTGGTACCATTTATCCTCAAAGTCTTGTGGACTGTATTTCTTCGACAATATGTCTTTTTGTGCCATGGAAGCGCAAAATTACGACAGTCTTGTTAAATAGTTAGAGATTTGATCCCATAAAAAAGAGGATGGCTCATATTTAAATTCTGAAGTCGGTAAATTTAAATTCTAAAATCACTACTGCAGAGAGGTTCAGAATAAAAAAAGGCTGATCTCAAACATGAGACAGCCTCTTTATAATAAATGATTTTAAGAATTATTTAGTGTACGTTTCGATGTACTTATCTGTACCATCCGTATACTCCCACTTTAACTCATTGTTTTTTAACTTTAAAATGGTAGTTACTTGTGTAAATGCCTGTCCTGAAAAACTAAAAGAAAGAGTAACTTTTTCTTTTTTGGAGTCAAACTTCCAAGTTCCTGATATCGTCGCATTTCCTGGATCTTGAAACTCCATTTTTCCATCTTTGGTAAATTTATAGATATCATCCAAATCATCTGAGCTTTGAGGTTGATCCACACCGTTTTCACTAACTGTGCTCAAGGTCCATTCACCTTCAACTCTAGCTTTTTTACTTCTAAAACTTAACCCTGGCCCTTCTTCATACTTCTTACAAGAAGAAAAACTAATTCCTAGCACTGCTATCACAGCAAATATTTTAACTATTCTTTTCATAATGCAAAAGTACAACCTCTAAATCTATTGCTCGTAAATTTCAATTCTTTTTTGATCAAAAATATCAGTATACTCTACTTTAATTTCCTTATTCTTTAATATAAGAATCTTATACGATGTTACTAGATTAGATTGACCACCTAAATCCATAGATGTTTCAAACATCTCTTTATTACTTTCAAACTTCCAAGTACCTTTTTGAGTATCGTCTCCAGGATCCACATACTCTACTTTTTGATCTTTCAAAATCTTCCAAGTATCATCCTTTCGATCATCTGATATAAATTGGTCCTTTCCGTCTAAATTGATTGATTTAATCTTCCAATCTCCACAAAGTCTGCCTTTTTTGCTTCTTAAACTAAACCCTAGACCATCTTCATACTTTTTACACGAAGAAAATGAAATAGCGAGTATTAGCGCAAGGGCTGAAAATTTAAATATTTGTTTCATATGAACACAGTGATAACTATAAATAATTTAATATCAATTATTTTCGCCAATCATGAGTTCAAATTTTTCACTCTTCCTATTTCTATTTACCTCATATGCAATTCATGCACAAATTGGTTTAACTACACAAGGAAACTTAGAAAAAGGTACCAGCAACAATGCGGTTTCTTATGGATATCACAAAGACACATTGACTATTTACTCTTTTTGTGGAATTGATTCAGGAAAAACATTTAAAGACATTCAATTGCGTACAGTGGCATTTAATACAATTAGTAAGAAAAGTTATGAATTAGCGTCTGTTCCCGATTCATTGGGAAAATTAGCTACAGCAGCTTCTCAATTAGACAACATTATTTATGTGATTGGTGGATATCATGTTTTTGCAAATGGCTCTGAAAAAAGCAGCAATAAAGTCCATAGGTTTGATTGCAATACGAATGCATGGCTAAGTGATGCGAAACAGCTACCAGTGCCAACGGATGATCATGTGCAAGCAGTTTGGCGCGATAGTTTGATTTATGTTTTGACAGGATGGTTTGACAGCACCAATACGAATGTTATTCAGTTTTACAATCCTAAAGCTGACAGCTGGACGCTTGCCAATCCTTTGCCAAACAATAATTTGTACAAATCTTTCGGGTCATCAGGAACTATCATCGGTGATAATATTCTTTACTTCGGTGGAGCCAGCAGTAGTTCTGGCTTTCCTATTCAAAACTCCTGGCGTTGGGGAAAAATAAACCCCAAGAATCCTAAGGAGATCAAATGGGAATGGAAAATCATCAAAGGAAGTATCAATGGCTATCGAATGGCTTGTGTAAACATATTTGATTGGGCCTATTGGCTCGGCGGAAGCACTAAAACCTATAATTATAATGGTATTGCCTATGATGGCTCTGGAGCTGTATCTCCCAATAATAGAATATTAAACCGTGATTGGAATGCAGAATGGAAAGAAAGCCCTATAAATGGAATCCCAATGGATTTAAGGCAAGCAGCTAAGGTCTCAGAAAATGAGGTTTACCTAATGGGTGGAATGGAAGCCAATCAGATAGTTTCTAAGAAAGTCTTAAAATTGACCTGGGATAAAAACAGTGCTCAAATTGACCAAATAGGCGACCCTAATTTTTCCTTCTTTCCCAATCCTAGCCATGGTACTATCACTATTAATAGCATTTCTAATTTACCCATTAAAATAATAAGTATGCAAGGTAGAATTTTGGATTTAGGGAATGTTCCTAGCCAAACCATTAAATTAAAACCTGGTATTTATTATATAATCCAAGGAAATCAATCTCAAAATATTCTTATTCTTTAAATCTAAAATACCAATTCACAATCCATAAAAGTAGAATAGCTTAAAAATGTAAACAAACCCAAAGGTGTAGCCGATAGAATAGGTTAAATTTGTATTTCATAATTACTATGCAAATCAAAAAGTACTTAGACCCGCTTTCTTATCACACGGATGGAAGACCTGGGAAGATAGAAGTTGTAACCACCAAGCCTGCGAATACACAAAGTGATTTAGCCATGGCTTATTCGCCAGGTGTTGCTGAGCCTTGTGAAGCTATTGCAAAAAATAAAGATGATGTTTATAAATACACTGCCAAAGGAAATCTAGTTGCCGTTATTAGCAATGGCACTGCAGTTTTAGGCTTAGGAAATATAGGCCCTGAGGCTAGCAAGCCAGTTATGGAAGGTAAAGCTGTACTTTTCAAAATATTCTCAGACATTGATGTATTTGATATTGAATTAAACTGTGAAGATGTAGATTCATTTTGCAAAACGGTGAAAGCAATGGAGCCTACATTTGGTGGGGTTAACCTTGAAGATATTAAAGCACCTGAAAGTTTTGAGATTGAAGAACGCTTAAAAAAGGAAATGAATATTCCTGTTATGCATGATGATCAGCACGGAACAGCTATCATTAGTGCCGCAGGATTATTAAGTGCATTGAAGATTGTAGGTAAAAAGATTGGTGAAGTGAAGCTAGTTGTAAATGGTGCTGGCGCTAGTGCCATCGCTTGTACGCGATTGTTTGTGAGTCTTGGCATAAAGAAAAAGAACTTACTCATGCTAGATTCTAAAGGAGTACTTTCAAAAGATAGAAAAGATTTAGATAAGTATAAAGCCCAATTTGCATCAGATACCAAGAAAAAAACCTTAGAAGAGGCCATAAAAAAAGCGGATGTATTCGTAGGCTTGAGTAAAGGAAATATTCTTACTCCTGATATGATAAAGAGCATGGCAAAAAAGCCTATTGTTTTTGCAATGGCCAATCCAACTCCTGAGATTGATTACAACCTAGCTATTGCAACACGTAAGGATATTATTATGGCTACAGGTCGTAGCGATTTCCCTAATCAAGTCAACAATGTTTTAGGATTCCCTTTCATTTTTAGAGGGGCCTTGGATGTTAGAGCAACCGAAATAAACGAGGAAATGAAGATGGCTGCTGTAAAGGCTATCGCTGAATTGGCTCAAGAGCCCGTTCCGGAAGTAGTAATGATGGCATATGACGATTACAACCTAACTTTTGGAAAGGATTACATCATTCCAAAGCCAATGGATCCTAGACTCCTGACTAGCGTAGCACCTGCTGTTGCTAAAGCTGCAATGGATAGTGGTGTTGCCAAGCATCCAATAAAAGATTGGGATGCTTATCGAGCTGAATTAAGAAAACGCCTTGGCATTGATAATGATTTTGTAAACCGTTTAATAAGCAAAGCTAAACACAAGCCTAAGAAAGTTGTTTTCGCTGAGGCACATAACTTAAAAATTATGAAAGCAGCTCATATTTGCGAATCAGAAGGCATTGCTATTCCTATATTATTGGGCGATGAGGAACTTATCAAAAAGTCCGCTGAGGAAAACAATATAGAATTCAAAAAGGCCGTATTCATGGATCCTCGGAAAGAGGAAAAACTATGCGAAAAAATGGGGAAAGCCCTTTATCAACAAAGACATAGAAAAGGCTTAACCGAATATGAGGCTATAAAACACATGCGCAACCGTAACTATTTCGGCTGCATGCTGGTGAATGAAGGAAAAGCAGATACTATAATCACTGGATTAACACGGAACTACCCTATTGCTTTAAGACCCGCTATTGAATGCATTGGCCCTGCCGAAGGGGTAAGTCGAGTAATGGGAATGCATGTATTAATGAGCAAAATGGGACCTCTTTTCTTAGCAGATACTACCGTTAATATTACATACAGTGCAGAACAATTGGTAGAACTTGTACTTCTAGCGCATAAGAAGATCAAGCATTTCGGAATTAAACCTGTAATTGCTATTTGCTCTTATTCTAATTTTGGAAGTAGCATCGGTGATTTGCCTAAAACAATCCAAAAGGCCGTTGAAATACTTCATGAGAAACATCCTAAGATTATTGTGGATGGGGAAATGCAAGTAAGTTTAGCCTTAGATGGTGAAACGCGATTTCAGCAGTACACTAAGACTAAATTGGAAGAAAAGAATGCAAATACATTAATCTTCCCAGATTTAAATTCGGGCAATGCCGCATATCAATTGATGCGTGGGATGGGAACAACAGAAGCTATTGGACCAATCCTTATGGGCTTTAAGAAAAGTGCCCATGTTATTCATCATACCAGTACGGTTAGAGAGATAGTGAACATGGCTGCTGTTGCAGTTTGTGATGCACAAGACTCCTAAGGAAATTAAAAATTATTTTACATCGATTTTTCATTGAAATTTGTCCACGAGAATTCGAAAATTCATTTCATTTATTTAACTTCGTACCCTAAAAAAATATGTCTAATCCATTTTATAATGACAAAACCTTAGAGAAAATCGAAAACATCGATTCTCTGTCTATGGGTAACACCATGACCGTAAAAGGTGCAATTACAAAAAGTACTATTTTGTTTCTTACGCTTGTAGCCACTGCATTAGCGGTTTGGTGGAAGTTTGCAGGAGACCCCGCCGCCGTTAATAATTTAGGTGTTTGGATGTGGGGAAGTGCTATCGGAGGATTTGTGGTAGCAATTGTAGCCATTTTCAAAAAAGCATGGAGCCCAATTTTAGCTCCTATTTATGCTGTACTTGAAGGTGTTTTTGTTTCCGTAATAAGTATGGTTTACAATTATGCATTTCCAGGAATCATCATGCAAGCCGTTTCCATTACCCTATTAATTCTAGGAATCATGTTATTTTCTTACCGCATGGGTTGGTTAAAAGCTACTCCAATGTTTAAGAAGGTAATTATCTATGCTACAGCAGCAATAGGAATCTTTTATTTGGTCATGATCATTGGCGGAGCATTAGGATTTACGGGTCTAGCTAGCTTCTATGCTGGTTCTAGTCCTTTGAGTATTGGAATAAGTGCACTTGTTGCCGGAATTGCAGCATTCAACCTAATTCTAGATTTTGATATGATTGAAAAAGGTGCAGAGCATAACTTACCAGAATATATGGAATGGTTTAGCGCTATGTCCTTAATGATTACAATCGTTTGGTTGTATTTAGAGATATTGAGATTAATTTCTAAATTGAGAAACTAGTTTCTTAATTAATGAATTAAAATTTAATAGTTAATAATAAAAGAAGCGGCTTTGCCGCTTCTTTTATTTACAGAGATTGTCATTTTCAATTCTTATTTTTCAATTAGATTTAAATCCCTTTAGATTTAGCCTCGTCCCAATACTTATCCATCTTCTCTAAGCCCATATCACTCAAAACCCAATTGTTTTCTTTGGCGGTTTGTTCTATGTATTCAAACCTATTCTTAAACTTGCGATTAGTAGCTTCTAAGGCATCGTCAGGGTTTATTCCTTGGTGACGTGCATAATTCACCAAAGCAAACAATAAGTCGCCAAATTCGGCTTCTTTTTCCTCTTTTGTTTTGGCTTCCTCAAATTCCTGCAATTCTTCAAATACCTTATCCTTCACATCTTTCATGTCATCCCAGTCAAATCCTACTTGAGACACTTTTTCTTGCATTCTAAAGGCTTTAACCACACTTGGCATAGACTTGGGCAACCCTTGCAGCAAAGTCTTCTCACCTTTTCCTTCTGCTAGTTTAATCTGCTCCCAGTTTTTCTTAACTGCATCGGAGTCTTCTGCTTTTACATCTCCATAAATATGTGGATGACGGTTAATAAGCTTTTCGCAGATGGAATCTATGAGGTCGTCAAAATTAAAGAGCTTCGTTTCAGAAGCAATCTTAGCATAAAAGACAATATGCAAAAGCAAATCACCTAACTCCTTCTTAACCTCATCAATATCATTATCCAAAATAGCATCACTGAGTTCATATACTTCTTCTATGCTCAGATGACGGATACTCTCCCAGGTTTGTTCTCTATCCCAGGGACATTGCTCCCGCAATTCATCCATTATCTTTAGGAGTCGATTTATGCTACTCATGGCACAAAAATACTTCAAATCCATGCTACCTTTGTACAGTGGAAGAAATAGAATTGATTCCTAATGGCAGTAAAGCCCAAAAGTATGAACTTGTTCTTAAACAGGCTGAATCGCTTTGCCATGGAGAACCTAATCTGGTGGCAAACTTGTCTAATATTACTGCCTTACTAAAGCAAACTTTTAACTGGTTTTGGATTGGTTTCTATTTGGTTGAAAACACAGCCTTAGTGCTTGGTCCGTTTCAGGGCCCAGTAGCATGTACCCGAATCCAAAAAGGAAAAGGGGTCTGTGGTAGCGTTTGGGAAAAACAAGCAACCATCATTGCTCCAGATGTCAATCTGTTTCCCGGACACATTTCCTGCAATGCCGCTAGTCAATCTGAGATTGTAGTTCCCATTGTAAAAAACGGTAAAATGGTAGCTGTTTTGGATGTGGATTCAGATGAGCTGGATTCTTTTGATGGGGAAGATAAGTTGGGCTTGGAAGCCTTAGCTATTCTTATTTCAAGCTATTTCTAAATGTATTTACGTAGAAAAATACGTGGGGTTACGTATTTTTCTATCCGTTTTAATGCTAGATTTTTGTATAAATCAAGCAATCAAAATTATGTCAGAAGAAAAACTTAGCATTGAACAATGGCAACAAGCCGAAGAAGAAGTTCATATAGAATCCACTGTAAATACAAATGCAAGGAGACCAAAGCATTTGCTGCTGCTTCATGGCTTTGAAGTTAATAAAGACCAAACCAAAGGGCTAGAGCATTTGAAAGTTTTTATTTCAACACTTCAAGGCAAAACGAATGTTAGAGACTGGCACATTTGGAATATAAACTACGACACGCTAAAACCATTTAAAGTAAATGCGCAACTCATTGCCAATGCTTTTAAAGCTAAGAAAATGGATTTCAGTAACACCGTAATTGTTGGGTATAGTATGGGAGGTATTGTTGCTCGACAATTGATTACTTTGGGTTTTCCTTGCAAGGCCTTAATCACTATCTGTACGCCTCATGAAGGGGTTATGGATCAAGTTGCACTCATTACCAATGGAGTTCCAGGACCTATGTCTATTTGGAAAAACAGTAAAGATCTCATTGCACTAAATAGTAATGCTAGAGACAAAAGTCACCGCAAACGGTATTATGCATATGGAGTAACATTTAAAGACATTGTAGGAAATCACAATGATGATCATGTGGTATCCATAGATAGTGCTTTGGGTTTAAACTTGGGTGCTTTTGCCAGACGCAATAAAATCCTGATGCAATACTCTGGGGGTTTAGTAGGCGCAGCGCCTTTTGCTCCACATCAAGATGCATTAAAACCAGCCTTTTTTGTACATCCTATGAAACGCTTAATTTCTATATTGCAGAAGTTTAGGTAAGTATTTAGCGTTTTAATCCTGTCTCAATTTAGCATAAAGCTCTTCCTTCAAGTCCAAGCTAGGTTTATGATTTGGATCTAGTGCTAAAGCTTTCTGAATCGTTTTGGCAGCAATCCCTACTCTATTATTGTTAGCTAAAGAAAAAGCTAGATTGTAATAAACCAATGGTGATTTGCTATTCTTCTTTATGAAAGAAGTTAAAATTTGTTCTGCTTTCTTAAATTCCTTGTTTCGGATTAAAGCATTGCAATATTCAGCAGTAAACTGATCATCTAAATGGTAAGCATCATACGCCTTTTTATATAAAGGAATGGCTTTCGTAAGCTGATTGGTTTTGTCGTAGGACTTTGCCACACGGTAAGCGGTCCAAGCATCTACAATCCCTAAATCTACCTTACCTAATAACCCAATAATATCATTCCATTTTTGATGCGCATAGTAATAATGAATTTCCGTTTTTACATCTGCACTGCTCAATAGTTTAGCAGCCTTATTCATAAACTTCTCATCAGCATCAAACTTTTGGTACCACGTAACCAATGCCTCTAACTTAAGACTACCCTCCTTTTCATTCACACAATACAGCAAGCCTGGTTTGGCGGCTATGGATTTCCGTTTTGAAGGTTTCGTAATAAAATGATCATGCACGGTAACATGAGGAATATCTTCTGTATTATTTGCCGGCATATGGCAGGAAACGCAATTATTCTTAGCTTTTGATATATCGGCTGGGTTTTCAGAACACTGATGTATTTTAGATTTGCCATTAGGATTATGGCAACCCTTGCAGCTCGCGTTGAACTTATCACTATTGGTTTTGCGCACACTCACATGAGGATTATGGCAATTAATACAGGTAAAGTTTAGTTGAGGATTGTACTCATCAATATTGGCATTTGAGTTTTTAAAGCATTCACTCATTTGAAAGCGTTCTGCATGACCAGCCATTACAAACTCACCGTTTTGCTCACTAGGCATATACACTTCAAACACATCACTTAAACGCATACCAGGTTTAAAGTCTGTAAAGGATTTTCCTTCTTTAAGCACATTATTCCCTTGCAGGTGACAGCGCTGGCAAACATCAATCTGCCGTTTCCAAGGCAATCGTTTTGGGTTTACAATGGTGCGATCTGCTTCCTTGGAAGTATCTACAATATTACCGGCCGACTTTTCTTTTACATGAAGTTCACCCGGACCATGGCAACGTTCACAATCTATTCCTTTGGGTAAATCTACATAGTGATTTCTGGAATGCTCCGTAAGCTTGGGCATAGCATTATGGCAACTCATGCATTCTACTTCTATTTTTCTATCCCAGCGGCTGTTATAGGTCTCAAATCCTGGAGGCAAATCCCATATCCCCTTTTGGGTATAAAAGGTTAAAGGAGCTTGAAAAAGGTAGCCTTTCTCCTCCCAAAAATGGCTATTGGTGTGATGACCAGAACCAACAACATATTTAATTTGTTCTTCTCTTTGATACGTTTTCTCTCCTGAAATAAGCTTAAATTCCTTGATAAAGAGTACTGAATCTCGCCACTCTGCAGCATAATACATTTCTGTTTTGGGGTCGTAAATATCCTTGCTGTTTATTTCGAATGCAGCAGACTTTGTAGGACTTACCAATCCAAAGCTCAGCCCCATCCCTGTTTGTGAAAAATTAGTGTAATGCTCTGTATGACAGACTTTGCATTGTTCCTTGCCAACGTACTTTACATCGCTGGCATGATTTAAGAAAAAAGGTTCTTCTTTGGTTTTACATGATTCTAAACTAAAACCAATGCTAAGGATGAGAACAAGTCCCAAGCCAAATGCAATGATTAAGTTCCGTTTCATCTTTAATACATTATCCGAACTGGCGTTTCCACTCCATAATGCCGCCTTCCATATTTCGGACATTAGTGAAACCATTCTTCATCATAAATTGCTGAGCTCCAGCACTACGCATTCCACTCTTGCAAAGAACGATAACTTCTTTTTCCTTGTACTCTTCCAAATCCGGAAGCTTATTTGGAATATCTCCCAGGGATATTAACTCAGCACCAATATTGTATTCTTCATACTCATAAGGCTCTCTCACATCAATTACCAATGGGCTTTCACCTGCGTCTAAACGACTTTTTAATTCTTGTACCGATATATTCATTCTTATTCTTTAATAAATCTTACTAGTCTAATCGCATTCATATGTTCAATCTGAATCAGGTACATTCCTGATTTAAGTTGACTTACATCAAAAGTAGGCGCTGTTGTTTCAAAAACTACTCTACCCGCAATGCTCATCACTTTTAACAATGAATTCTCAGGCAAATTGGCAATGGTTAGTTTATTCTGAGCTGGATTTGGGTAAAGGACTATGTCTTTTAGTGCTATACTTTCTGTACCAAAGTAAAAATCCTTATCCTGTCCTATAATTGGACGAATCATTGGAGTTCCATAAATATCAAACCCTTTCTTCCAAGAGTTTAACAAATTAGAAAACACATTTGGGTTAAATCGTTCTTGGTTCTCAAATCGGTAATTGTTATCGTAACCAACATTTAACAAGTACTTCTGACTTTGCTCCCAACCCACATAAAAATCTCCTGAAGGTAAGGCTATAGCTGAATCGAACATTATATAAGCAAAACCATTAATACTGTCAGTGTAAGCAGGTTTTGAAACATCTATAGCATACAATAGCTTGTCGTTATTATCAGGCTGATTGACTGCTGAAAGTTCCTCCCAAACCTTTAATTTAAAGCTTCTAAACGAAACATCTTCCTTGCTTCTATTAAAGTAAATCGCCACACCTTTAAGGCTATCGGCTAATTTATTGTTAAACTTAATGGCAAACTGACCTTTGTGGTTCGCTGGCAAACTGGTGTAATCTAATCCTATTCCTCCTTCAGCACTTCCATCGTCGTAGGCATACCAAGGGTTAAATTTTTGTGTATAGGAGAATGAATCATTCTCAAAACCTTGATTGTAATTCACTGGAAATTCATTTCCACCAAGTGAAAACACAGAGTAATCAATTCTAAAAATCGGATTGTTTCCAGACAGCGTATCTAATTTTGGCATTGGGAAACAATTAGAACCAAAACTATCAGCAGGAATATTCCTTCCCTGTGAATTAGGAACAATACTCCCAATTTTAGTTCCGTATTGATTGTAATAATTTAAACCAAATCTAGCTTGTTGACCAATCGTATTTTGTTCAATATTTCTAACAAAAATGCAGTGTTCAGCATCCACTAATCCATTGGGATTTGTCTTAAAATGAGTATAAGGCATTTCAGAATAGTCTTTCAATAATGAACCACTAGACCGCGTAATTCCCATATCCTTATAACCTTTATAGCTGGAATCTGCCAATCGCCCTTGCTCCATGGCTAAGTAATCCAGTAAGAAATGATTCAAATTCCCCGTCTCCTTAGTATAATTAACAAACCTGAACTGAAAGGCATTGTGAAAAAACCTAGTACCTGTTACAAAAACACCAGCATGTTCCATTTTTTGCTTAGCATTGTTTCCGCCAACCGACCATTGTTGAATCCAAGCACCGGTATCATTCTTAAAATACAATTTCAGTGAATCTTCTATCTCTGGCGCATCACCTAAACCACCGGCAGCCCAAAAGAAACTCAACAATATATTATTGCTTGCATTAAGGCTTGATAAATTAATGGGTTGTGAAGTTAAACTATCGGCAAAAATTGATCTATTCTGATTAATTGCACCATATGGTTTGCCTTTCTCATCTAAATGGTCAAATACGGCAGTAAAAGAATTTATTGACTCATTAGTAAATCCATTGCTAATCCAAATATCCCTATCAATCCATAATTTTGAATCTGGTTGGCCATTGGTATTTCCTACAAAGTCTTCAAAGAATGGAAGTTTCAATGTATCCGTAATCCCCAAGGCAATAACATCTTGCTCAGCCTCTGCGGTCCAAACTCTAGAATTGATTGGACTAATGAGTATTCCCTGTGAAAATAGGTTTATTACCAGTAAGAATAGAGCAGAGAAAGACAGCAGGCGCTTCATTAACGCAAAATTGCACATTTTAAGTCATATCAACGAACAGTGTTGGGATTTTCTTTGCAAATTCTTTCCAATCGTGTCTTTCTTATGACGTCTTTAGAAACAATTCCATAATTATTAAGGATTAGGCAAGGTAGATTTAAGGATTTCAGACTTTTATTCAGCTGGTATTTTATTAGTTAAGAGCCAATAATTCTTAGTGTTCAGGCTCGTTTTCATAATCACTTAAAAAAACTTTAAAAACATTTCAAAAAGACTTGCAAGAGATATTAAATCGATATATTTTTGCAGTCCTTTTGAAGGGAACGATTCGGTAGCTCAGTTGGTAGAGCAACGCCCTTTTAAGGCGTGGGTCCTGAGTTCGAGCCTCAGCCGAATCACTAAAAAGTCTTAACATTTGTTAGGACTTTTTTTGTTAAAACATAAGTAAATAAGAAAGCTCCAAGTATTTCAATATAGTTTTTATATAAGATAACTACAGTTTCAGTTTAATTGTATTATGCTATTAACTAACGCATCAAATAAACTTCACCGGTAAACTCATGAAATCTATTATACTTGTCTCTTGCGAAGCCAGTATAAACATACCAGCCATTTGACCACCCAATTCCGTTCCATTTTTCCATTGGGTTTTTTGTTTCAAACACTTTTCCACCCAAACGATTGTAAATTCTTAAATCATATTCCTTAACAAATGATGAACCTGTAATCCCAAACTCATCATTAAGCCCGTCTTCATTTGGAGAGAATACATTTGGAAAGCAAAAACCAGTCAGACCAAGTAAATCTATCGAAGTATCCAAAGTACTTATACACCCTTCTGGACTGGCTATTTTTAATTGAAACGGATACATCTGTGCTGTCATAGGGAAACGGGGATTTGTCTTTTGTCCGTACTCTTTCCCAAGAGTCTTAAAATCCCATTGGTAGCTGCCCATATTTGCTGGTTTTGCTTCAAGTTCATAGACATACTCATTATTTGTCAGGCCATATGGCTCGGCAATAAATGATATCTGAGGACTTTCGCGTACGTGAACAATAACCGAGTCCTCGGCAGAGCAATCATTGGTGTCTTGAACAAAGAGTTTCACCCATTCCGTGCCTTTCACCTGATAGGTATAGATGGCACTGCTAGAGTATTGTTCCGAACCAGTTGATGCCGTCCATAAAAAGCTATCAAGTGGCGCTGATCCTTCTTTCAGCCGTGGTATATGAATTTCTCGAACTCCTGTACAAGCCATGGTGTCCCAAATTTTAGTCTCAGGGTTTTTCCATAGTATCAATGCTTGATGAACCGTGTCTGAACAACTATTACTCGATTTCTTAATTAATTTTGCAAAGTAGGTTCGTGGGATAAAATATTGATGAGAGGAATAATTATTTGTACTGCTATCTCCATCTCCCCACAGAATTTTGGTTTGACCATTCGTTAGATCTGAGACAGTAAACTGGTGGGATTCAAAGCATTGCTGAGTATCACTCACAGTCCAATTTGGCTTGGGTGACTCTAAAACCTGAATTTTCTGGTTCATTAATGTTGAGCAACTCTCAAGGCTCGTAGAAGTAAGGTTTAAATTATAGGTACCTGATTTATTCTTTAACGACCCCTCGTTAATATTGTTCGCAAATAAACTTTCGGAATTAAAATCAAATGTAGCTTGCAAGGTATCCTGCAGACCTATTTTTAAATACTGATTATCACAGATTGAACTGGGTGCAACTATACTTGGGTTTGGCATTGCCAAAACTCTTAATTCTATATTTAAACTATCCTTGCAATCATATTGATTGATTGCTTTTTGATAGATATTAAAACCGCCGATTGATGGATATTGTGTTTGATATTTGATAAGGTTTTTGTATTCTATTGAGCCATTACCCCAGTAATAGTTTGTTTGGTTTGCGCTGTCAGTTTGGTTTGTTAAGACAAATGCATGACCAGTAAAACACTGATGGGTATCATTTACTGAAAATTTAACTTTTGGACTGGGGTGAATCAAAATCTTAAAGGTATCTTGAATTAAACAATTCCTTGGACTCCAATCTTTAACAATGGCTTCTAGAAGTCCAAAAGTATCCGTTGGTAATTCAAGAAACTTTTCACTCGTTAAATACCTATTCCCCAACCAGTACAAATGCTTAGTCGAGGCCATCTCACTACTATCAGCGATACTCAATACCTGCCTTTGGCATAAAGTATCTACACTAAAGTTAATATTTAGCTTGGGCTTATCATATGTTTTAATAATTATAGTATCTAAGTAATTGGTATAACATTGTCCATAAACACTCTTTCCAGCGCTGATTTGATAGAGTTTACTGATAAGTTGTGATTTCATAAGAAGAGTATCATCCTTATAGAATTCACGCCTAAAATATGATCTATTATTAAAAATAGGATTTGTAAAACTATCGTATCCCCAAGAATATTTAACTAAAGGGGCATTGAAAATTGTATCGATAATAATGTGGTCCACCTTATGGCAAGACACGAATTTTATTATCTTTCTGCTTTTTCGTGTTGGTTTAGGATAGATATAAATTGTATCAGAATACCATTTCTCATAATCATAAAGCACTTTTGTAGCAACAATAGCCGCTTCGTATATACCCGGTGTATACACATGTTTAATGATGGTGTCCATTTGATAAGGAGGATACCATTTAGACGTATCTCCATCTCCAAAAATAAGTTGTACTTTTTTGTACCCACTATCGGCATGAACCTTAAATATTGCAGTATCGGCACAAGGATTGTCTAGAAGGTTGTGTGTAAAGTATACCCCTTGTCCATCGCTTATTACTGTAGGATTATAGACATACAGTTTAGGGTTAAATAAATGTAAGCCACATTGCTGACCTGCTAAGTTAGGCTTATCTATGACCCAAGTTCCTGAATCTGACTGACTTGTTGTTTGCCTAGTCAAATATATTTTTCCATTTGGTGCTTTTGAATTAGTCCAAAATAAAGAAAATTTATTTGGTAAATCAATCCGATCTCGTCTAAGAATTCGAGTGGTGGAACTCTTAAAATCATACTGTAAAACATGGTTATAAGGTAATATACCAGAATAAGCATCCGAATGGTTACAAGTAATATAGAGAAAGTTATCATTAAAGGAGGTATTCATACTAATCACATAATTGCCATAAGGCATATCATTTTTTGTAATGATAATCTTCTTTGATGTTAATATTCCAGAATCACGGTTAAACCCATATTCAACAACGACAGGAATATTATTTGGGTCATTTAAGTTAAAGACTCCGCTTGTATATAATTTAGAACCTAATGAGTTTGCACAGAGGTCTAATAATTTTGAACCAGTAAAATCATTGAGTTCAATATTTACCTTTTGCTTATTGCCTAAAGCTATACCAGTCTTTGAAAAGAGAAAGACCTCACTGGAATCTTTATACTTTTGAAAAATCAACCAGTAATCTTTATTATTAGCATGTCTCACAGGATATATAAAACCTCTTATATTTGGTGTATAACTCAATATACTACTATCATCAACTAGTATAGCACCTCTACCATTATTGGCGCTAACATCAATCAAAGTATAAGTGAGTTCTTGAGAATTACCCCCTTTATAACTCAAATAAACCAATGCATATAATGAATCAGAATCAGGGACTGGCAAGAAGTACCTTCTATGATGATATGTTATATCGGATAATGTTTCTTGCAAATCACCTAATGAATCATTAAACTTATTATACAAAGTATTTCCAACAGTATACAACTGCAACCTACCTCTATTATCCGAAATATTTGCGAGCCCTTTGTCCGTATTAGTATGTTGTGACAATTCAGCCTTCGCTTTATAATACTCTAACTTATTCCCTTTAAATAATATAGCTGTATCCTTGCCTACCACCCAATTGTCATTTCTTTGGGCGGCTAAGCATTGAATCATTAGGGTTAATATGGCTGCTAAGGCATATCGCATCAATTATTCATTTTTTACCCATTTATATGTTCTTTCAACAGAACCATCATTTTTAATAATAGAAATTAGATAGGTACCTTCTGCAAGACCAAAAGTTTCCACTTTGGTTATTTCCTCAATTAGTTTACCCTCCAAAACCTTTCTACCTAATAAATCGTGAGCAACGTATTCCGAGGCTCCATCTGATCTTTCAATATAGAATTCGGCGTATCCAGGATTAGGGTAAATATAAGAAACTATTAACTCATAAGGTACGCCATTTGAAGATGGATGCAAGCTTGAATAACATGGTTTTACTTGCCCTCCACCTAAATCATTAACATTAGATACTAATGTTTGTCCGTCGAGAGATATTGGTGCAGGTAAGATATAATATTTAGGTTCATTCTCAGGCAGGAAACTTTGATAATAATAATTACTTAAATTCACAAGGTATTCCCAATTAAGAGCATCATAACTGCTCCCGATAAATTTATTACTTGCGGCATCACTAGGACTGCTACTACCTTGATCAATCCAATCACCCAATCCAACAATGTGATAGGTGTTATCTTCAAATCTGTTACATTGCACTGTAAGAGGAATAGCCCTTTTAACAGAGACCGTTCTATTTAAATATGGGGAAACAGCATTGTATGGATTGTTATAATAACTGGCAATTAAACCAAAGGTGTTATTATAAATCTCATTATCCTCTATAACACTGGGAGTTTCACTAGGTACAGGATATCTATAATACTGGATTCCATAATCACATCCATAAATGTTGTTACTACTAATATCAGATACTTCTATTTGCTTAAATTCATAAGCAGTACCATAGGGCCAAGCATGTGAGGTCATGTACTGAAATGACGGTGGACGATAACTAATATTATTGCTGATTTCATGCAAAGCGCCATCCTCTAAATTCAAGGTAGTATCAAAGTAACCTGTATCCTGATTTAATATATATTTAAACTGTTCGCTACCAAAGTGCTTAACAGCAGTTTGCGCATAAGGCATCTCTTTTATTAAATAAAAGAGATTTGTACTGAAGGTAGTTTTTGCAGAACCAGAACTCTGATTCCAAACTCCTTGAGCTAAAGTTATATTCGCAAAACTCTGTAATGGGTATCCACAAAACAATAAAGTATCTTCTCGTTTACAATGACCGAAAACATTATTATGAAATACGGTGGCATCATAGAAATAAGGTTGGTTTAAATATGAATGGCGAACATTATCACCAAAGCTTGCGTTCTCAATGGTAACATTTGCACCTTGTTGACCGACAATTGCCGTATTTGCATTCCACAACTCACCTCCATTCATTATTAAACTACTATTATCTCCAACCAAACCAATTCCCTTCCACTGAGGATTACCTGAAAGAATTGCTCCTCCACTCAAACGAAGAGTTGCTCCATTTTCAACCTTTATCTCAGAACAATTAGAAAATACGACCGGACTGGTAATAGTCACATCAGCACCAGATTGCAATATTAAATCCTGCTCCACGGTGTAACCTAATCCTCCAGAAAGGGCCAACAAATATGTTCCAGAAGTAAAGGTATTTCCATAGATGTAGGTCTGATCCCAACTCGGCAGTGACCCATCGTAGAGAATTTCTAATTCCTCGGTGCGATCTCTTCCACATGGATCAGTTACAATTGCAAAGTAGGTTCCTGGTTTAGTAATTAAGATGTTAGAACTTGATAAACTCATTGGTATACCACTTCTAAACCATTGAACATTGCTGATAGAAGCACCAGAAATATTTAGGTTCAGCGGTGTACCAGCCTCCATGAAAGCTGATGGTGTAGCTGAAATTCCATAACCACCCAGTAATGTAAGTAAAAAAGAACTCGTAGTGTCCTTACAACCTCCATTAAAAGTAGTAGCTATATATCGATATAAGCCATGTAGTTTGGCTGTATGCGTTTTACTGTTAGAACCTACATTCTGCCAAGTAACTCCATTGTCGTCGCTATACTGCCATTGATAACTCTGAAATGTTGTATCCTTAATACCTGTAAGGATAACACTATCTCCTTGGCAAATTGGCGAAGGTTTGTTCGAAAACAAGATTGTATCTGCTTTTAAACTTTGAACAAATACAGTGTCAGAATAGGCTGTGCATCCAGCGCTATCCACATATCTAAAGAATATTTCATGCTGACCTGTATTCATTAATGATAGAATATAGGTCGTTAATTGCGAAATGTTCTTACTAAATCCTGAATATTGCGGTAATTTTACGTACCAATTTGAGCTTGCACGATTAGTCAAATTACTTGCGGAGAAGTTTATATCATTACCAAAACAATGATATGTTCCTGATAGTGTTTGGCTTAAAACTGGCTTACTTAAAGCAGAATTAACGACAACAATCTTCTCTATTGTATCCTTGCAACCATTTAAGGTTGTCGAAATTAACCTAACAGTAAATGTACCGCTTGTTGAATAAATATGCTTAGGATGAGGTTCTGTAGACTGCGAACCATCACCAAAATCCCAATCGTAGGTATCAGCATCTATGCTCGTATTGGTAAAACGCGTGGTATCCTGAGAACACGAATGATTAAAGCTAAAATCTGCTATTGGTGCTCCATAAAAGAGAATGGTATCTTCAAAAGATGAAGAACAATATAAACTATCGTCATGTGTTAACTTAATCCAAAAAGGGATGGAGTTAAACTTATATGTTACACTGTCCTTAGGACTAAATGAGAACTTCAAATTACTTGAACGTTGGAATCTCCATATTGCTTGGGACATTGAATAACCACTTGCTTTACTCCAGCTTTGATTATAAAAAGTAACCGAATCGGCATTGCTACATGTTTTATCATAAGTAAAATAGGCATTTACGGCATATGGTATTACTACTTTTTGCCGTGTGAATGTACAATTACTTATGGAGTCAAATACTTCTAAACGTACAACATGTCTGAAAGTATCAAAAAAATCAGTCGAAGCATAATAAAAATCTCTACTGGCGGAATTGTTTATACTGATAAGGGTGTCGTCCCAAAACCACCTAAAACTCTTATTTCCAAAATGACAAGATTGAATATTTGCACTGAAGCTGCCTGGGATATAAACGCAGAAAAATGAATCTCTGAAATTGCTACCGGAAAGTGAAATTTCAACGTTGTAATTATCAACCAATTTATAACTTAAGCCAGCTGTGTCTTTGCAACCAAAAGAATCAGTAATTATTAGTCGTGTACTATCCGTAAAACAAGAATCACTATAATAAATAACGTCTTTTGTTGAACCTGCCAATCCGTATCCAAAATTCTTCCAATCATATAAGTCCAAGCTTCCAGTACTTGTATTGATAATTTTTACAGAGTCAATTCCGCATAAATTATCTAAATGAAAAGAGGCTTTTGGCCAAACATTTACTATTTTCCTACCAATAATTGTATCGAAGCACTTTGGAGAATAAAATCCAATAGCTGTATACTCACCTTCCTCTAGAATTTTTAAATAGTTATCCTTTGTCCTCACTAAGAATGTATCAGCTCTATACCAGTCAATCCAAGCATACTTATATTGCTTTTTGTTTTTCTTAATAAATAAAGTGTCACCTCTACAAATTGTGCTTGAATCTAAGCTGCTGGTGTCATGGATACAGGAGTAACAAAGGATTGAATCTTCATAGTCAATATCGTTTAAGTAATACGTTTGATCAGTCATGGTATCCAAAACAAAATAGTCTTGAAGTACTTCTATTTTCGTTCCATATGGAAGGCTTGAAGCCGTGTTGGATGAGGTTAAATAATCACAATCATTTAATTTCAAATTTTGATCTAGTTGAAACATTCCCTGTAACTTGTTCTTGGAAGATAGTGTACTATCTTCTCTATCAATCATAGCTGTTATTCCATTACTTGGATTTAGGAACAAATCGTGAGGATGAATTGCATATGATAGGTTATTGGTAGAATTAACAAGATCGTAATCTACAAAAGTTGCATCTTGGGACAAATTATTAACAGCACCAATACTAAAGGGTTGACCAAAACCAAATGGGTCTTTAGATGTGAATACATGGAATGAATCATTTACCCTTATTATTTGTCTTAACTCTACATACTGGGGAGATGAGCTATGTGTATACTTTGTGTTGGAAAAAACAGAAGAAAAATCAGCATTTGCATGCAATACACTAAATCCTTCTTGGTTGTTGAACCCGTTGTTAAAATAGACATACAGCGAACTATCACTATTTTCAATAATATCAACTAATTCATCAGCCTTTCCCTTGTTATTTGCGGCAATAGATTTAGTCCAAATTATTGCTCCAGTATTGTGTTTAATTTTAACTACTAAGCAAGAGTCTTTAGCGTCTCCTATAAATAAATAATTGCTGTCCTTCGTTTGAATGATTTTACCTCTCCCAAAGTTAACATCAGTTTCAATGTAGTTAGTAAAAACAGTATTTCCATCATAATCTACCTTAGTGAGTTTAATAAAAGGACCAGATTTAGAAGGGCTAGAGCAATTATCATAAAAAACAAAATATTTGGAATATTGCGCTGTTATGATTCCAGGGGAAAAATATTTGTCAAAATAATACCCAAGTGAGAGTTTACTTGCATTATCTCCGCATTTGTAATGATAAAACTTAGTCCAAATATTGTCTCCCAATTGAGTTCCAGAACCAGTATGATTCTTTCCAGCTTTGGTTATCATCAAATCATTAACCGTTCCATAATATGGATTTTTTCCACTTGATTCAATCCCATGAATAAAATACAAGAAAGTGTCATTGTTAATTTTGACTGGCTCAGACGCCATAGGATAAAATGGCAAACCTGTTCCTCCTAGCCCTGTATACTTCTTGTACTTTAATACTCTTCCGTCTAAATCCAGCTTTAAAACCGCGGTACTTTGGCTTTTTATTGGAAAACTGGTTGTATCATCATTTTCTGGGCCTTCGGCATAACTATTTGATGCAAAATTTCCAACTATATAATAATATTTTCCATCAGTGGAAATATCATTTACAAATATTTCTTTTTCCAGTAATTCTCCAAACCAAGAATATGAGTTGACTTGTGATTTTAACTGAATCGATAAAATTATTAATCCGAGTATTGTGATGAGGTTTTTAAAATGTTTCATAATAGTATTATTTCAAATTGATTTATTTAGCAAAAAAATCTATTTGAAAGTATACATTAAAACTTATTGTATAAATGAACCATCTGAATACACGAAAGACGCAAAAACCATATTTTGCTGTTTCTAATGAATGAAATAACCAGGTATTACCTTTAATTTAAATTATTACCACCTTGGGATAAGGTTAAGACTAGGAATCTGCCAGTAATAGATTTAATCCAGAAATAAATTGTTTGCCATTAAAAGTAAACATTTTAGCTTTTGATTACTCATTTACCACATAGAAATTCTTCCTCAAGGTGTGATGAACCTTAGACTTCTTAGCTCCCAGCTTTTCTAACAGGCCGAACATTTTTGGATTAAAGTCCCCTATCCAGCTGAGCTCAGCTATTTTATATTGCGGGTTGGCAATCATACTCTCATGCATTTTCATTACCATTCCTACTTCTATCCCTTTGTTCTGTGCTTCCGGTATGATTCCAAATACCATTCCTCTCACCTTATCTATAGATTTGCGTTTCATTAAGAATTGAAACTTATTCCATAAGGTCAATTTTCCCTTAAATTTTTTGAACACCTGATTAACCTCCAAAATACTAATGTAAAAAGCAGCTGGTTTATCATCAATAAATGCAAAAATGGCCAAGTGACCAGGCATAGCGGCTTTATAATCCTTTAATTCCTTTTGCATTTTGGATTTATCCATCACCGTAAAGTCATCATGGAAAGACCAAGCCTTATTGTAAATCTCAACAAAATAATCCGCAAAATCATCCAATCGACTATAATCTAAGTATTCAAACCTAAACCTTGGATTTGTCATAATGCGTTCTGCTAATTTATCAAACCTTGGCTTGTTAAATGTTTCGAGACTAAGGGTAAAGGTGCTTTGCTCTATCTCCAGTTCAAATCCATAGGAGGCAAACAATTCTTGGTAATAAGTAGGATGGTAATTCTCACGATAGCTCGGATACGAATCGCTGCTAATTAATAGTCCCCAAAAACTTTCTCTTCCTCCAAAGTTTATTGGTCCATCCATAAAGGCAACTCCTTTGGTTTCTAACCACTCTTTGCAAGCATCAAACAATTGATGGGCTAATTTCTTATCATTTATGCATTCAAAAAAACCACATCCTCCATTCAGTTTATCCTTAGAGTCTTTGGAATAGAATGCTGCAATTCGGCCTTCGGTAATCCCTTTTTCATTGTATAAAACAAAACGAATGCATTCTCCTTTTTCAAAAGTCTCATTCTTCTCAGAGTTAAATACATTCTCAACATCGTTTTCCATGGGATAAATATAATTTTCATCGTTTTGGTAAACTAAATCGAGAACGGAATAGAAGTCTTTCACTTCTTGTGTTGATTGAACGACACGTATTTGATGCATAGGCAAATTTAAATCAAGAATGGGAATAGAATTATTATAAATAATGGACAAAAAAAAAGCCGTCCAATAAATGAACGGCTCTTTATTAAAATCTAATTTTACTTAAGACTTTGCTACAACCTCTACGATTGCTTTAAAACCTTCTGGATCGTTCATGGCAATATCAGCTAAAACTTTACGATTGATGTTCAAATCGCTTTTACCTAATTTACCCATAAACTGGCTGTAAGACATTCCATGCTCACGAACCGCAGCGTTAATACGTACAATCCATAATGAACGGAATTCACGTTTCTTAACTTTACGATCTCGGTATGCGTAGGATAAACCTTTTTCAACCGCGTTTTTAGCTACGGTCCATACATTCTTTCTTCTTCCAAAGTACCCTTTGGCGAGCTTCATCACCTTTTTACGGCGGGCTCTACTTGCGACTCTATTTTTACTTCTTGGCATATTACTATTAGTTTATTGGCTTTAGCGTTCCATTTAAGGAATCTTTGGGGGCTACGGCCATTTAATTTTTCTTATTTACCTATTCTAAGCATGAACTTCACATTGCCCTTATCTCCATCAGATACTAAGCCACCTTTGCTCAGTGCTCTCTTACGCTTAGTTGCTTTCTTGGTAAGAATGTGATTTAAGTACGCTTTTTTTCTTTTAATTTTTCCACTGCCCGTTACTCTAAAACGTTTCTTAGCACTGGAATTGGTCTTCATTTTTGGCATATCAATTATTCCTTTTTATTTTCTACTTTCTTGGTGATAGTATAATTACTAACTTCTTTCCTTCACGCTTTGGCTCTTGATCCAATTTGGCAACTCCCTCATCTATAAGGCCGTTGGCAAATTTCATAATCAATTCTCTTCCTCTATCCATGTACATGATGCTTCTTCCTCTAAAGAAAACATAAGCTCTCACTTTATTTCCTTCTTCTAAGAAGCTTCTGGCGTGTTTGGTTTTAAAAGCTACATCATGGTCATCCGTATTGGGACCGAAACGAATCTCTTTCAATTCTTGTTTCTTTGAGTTGGCTTTTAATTCCTTTTGTTTCTTCTTCTGTTCGTATAAAAATTTATTGTAATCTACAACCTTACAAACTGGTGGTGTTGCGTTTGGTGAAATATTCACTAAATCCAAGCCCTGCTCGTAGGCCATTTCAATGGCTACCTCAGTCTTGTAAACGCCCATTTCTATGTTGTCGCCTACCAAACGTACTTCATCAGCTGCAATTTTCTCATTTACTTGATGTAAGGGTCCCCTTGGTTTATATGGCCTTCTTTTCTTTTTTATACGATTACCTCTTTCTTAATTAATTCTACAAATTTTTCTTTACTCATTTCACCCAAGTCTTCTCCGCCATGCTTCCTAACACTCACCGAGTTATTAGTTACTTCTTTTTCTCCAACGATAAGCATGTAAGGAATCTTCTTCATTTCTGCTTCTCGTATCTTTTTTCCGGCTTTTTCGGCACGGGTGTCAATGAGGGCGCGAATATCGTGCTTTTTTAGCAATTCACAAAGGCTTTCAGCATAATTCGTGTATTTATCACTAATAGGCAATACTATCGCCTGTTTCGGTGCTAACCAAGTAGGGAAATTACCCGCATAATGCTCTAATAAAAACCCGATAAATCGTTCATGAGTTCCTAAAGGAGCCCTGTGAATGATAATTGGACGTGCTCTGCCGTTATCTTCGGTTACATATTCCAAGTCAAAACTATTGGCTTGCGCAAAATCTACTTGATTGGTTGCCAAAGTGAATTCTCTGCCAATTGCACTCCAAACTTGTACGTCAATTTTGGGTCCGTAAAAGGCAGCTTCATCCGCTACTTCCACAAATGGAATATTACTTTTGATAAGAACATCTCTTACCATATTCTCTGTCTTTTCCCAAAGCTCCGGATTATCTATGTATTTCTCTCCTAGTTTGGCTGGATCATGCGTGCTAAACTGCATCACATACTTTTCTATACCAAAGGTTTTAAAGTACTTTAAATACAATTCATTTACTGCTCTGAACTCAGACTCAAATTGCTCTTCTGTACAATAAATGTGTGCATCATTCATTTGTAAACAGCGCACACGCATTAGCCCAAACAACTCGCCACTTTGCTCGTATCTATAACAGGTTCCATATTCTGCAAGACGGATTGGCAAATCTTTATAACTCCTAGGTAAGGCATCAAATACTTTGTGGTGATGCGGACAATTCATGGATTTTAAGTAATACTTCTCTCCATCAATATCCATTGGAGGAAACATACTATCCTCGTAATACGGAAGGTGACCGCTTTTTATATACATGGATTCCTTCGCAATATGTGGTGATCTTACTCTATCGTATCCAGCTTCCTTCTCGGTCTTTTTTGCATATTCTTCTAATGACTCAATAATTTGAGCTCCATTTGGAAGCCATAAGGGTAAGCCCACACCAATATCATCGTCAAAGGTGAATATCTCTAACTCTTTTCCTAATTTACGGTGATCTCTTTTCTTTGCTTCTTCAAGCATTTCCAAGTATTCCGTCATTTCAGAACTCTTAGGAAAAGTCACTCCATATATACGTGTTAATTGAGCATTCTTCTGGTCGCCTTTCCAATAGGCACCAGCTAAACTCATTAGCTTTATAGATTTTATCTTCCCGGTTTTAGGAATATGTGGACCTCTACACAAATCGGTAAAGTTCCCTTGCTCATAAAAGGTAATCTGCCCATCCTCTAAACCTTCCAAAAGGTCAAGTTTGTACTCATCTCCTTTATCTTTATAGTAAGCAATCGCCTCAGCCTTTGGCATAGGCTTTCGGATGTAGGCATTATTGGCCTTCGCCAATTCTTTCATCTTTTTCTCAACTGCAGGAAACTCTTCACTGGTAAAATGATGGTCTCCAAAGTCAACATCGTAATAGAACCCATGATCTATCGCTGGGCCTATTCCTAGCTTAACACCTGGGTATAATGCTTCTAGAGCTTCAGCCAACAAGTGAGCACTACTATGCCAAAACGTGCTTTTTCCTTCGGTGTCGTTCCAGGTTAGTAATTGTAATCTTGCATCCGATTCAATCGGCAAGTTTGCATCTACCACTGTGTCGTTCACCTTGGCAGCAAGTACATTTCTGGCTAAACCTTCCGAAATACTCAAGGCTACATCCATAGCACTAGAGCCTTTATCAAAAGATTTTACCGAACCATCTGGTAATGTAATGTTAATGCTCATTTCCTTAAAAGAGTGCAAAATTAGGCCATGAACGGGTCTGTATCAACCTCTACAACAGATAATTTACATCATTATTAAAAATGTCGTTTTGAGTGGGTTTTTTGGCATTTTAGATTGAAGGATTGAACCTTTACAACACCTGCTATTGTTGGCAGTTCTCCTGCTTTCTCATAAAATCATAAGCTCCTTTTCGCAACTGTACTCCATGATCTAAATAAGCCTTCATGCAAGCCAAGAAATTGGCCCAGCCTGCCATGTTTTCTAAAACCCATTTAAGATTTTTTTCATTCAGTTCTTTGCTACTTTCATTCACTTTAACCAAAGTGCTTTTATCCGATTGCTCCTCTAATACAATGTTTACAACCATTTCAGGATCCCACACCCATGAAATGGAACGATTTACTTCCGTTTTTATTTTAGTAATTGGGAACTTGTCGGCAAACTCCGGGAACTGCCAAATCAAGTCCTTTCCTGTTTCCATTCTACCACTACTCTCTGAAATAAAGTATTTGCACATATTCTCTGGATTTACAATTCCCTCAAAAACCTCTTCTATTCATTTTTGAATTTGGAGTGATGTATTTGATTCTAATCTCATGATGGATTTATTTTACTAATTGATAATTATTTATGAGAACAGATGCCGATATATGCAACATTCGTTCTAATTCCCGTATCATTTCTACAGTTAACCTTTTCTTCTTATTTAAAATTTCTGAAACTCTACTCTTTCCGCCAATGACTCCTATTAAATCTTTTTGTTTAAGATTCATTTCTTCCATACGGATTTTAACAGCCTCAATTGGGTCTGGTAAATCTATTGGAAAATTTTTGTTTTCGTAATTCTCTATTAAAAGAGTTATTATCTCAGCTTCATCTCCTTCTTTCGTATTTGGTGAAGCATCAAATATCTGTTCCAATCGTTCAATTGCGCTGGTGTAATCTTTTTCTGTTTTGATAGGTCTAATTTCCATAACTCTTTTCTTTAAATTTTATCTGCATCAATTTTATCATACTCTGTATGTGTTCCTATAAATCGAATAAACGCCCATTGCCTGATATAGTTAAACTTAACAATTAGTCGATATGAATTTCCTTTTATGTTGAACACAACTCTATTGTCTTTTAAAATGCTAGCATTTATGTACGTTTCTTTTACTTCATTTGGAGAACTCCAATTTGAGCCTTTTGCTGTTTCATACCAAGTTTTTAAATACTGTTCTGAATCTGCATGCTTTTGCCAAAATTCTCTTAAGGTTCTTTTCGCTATTATTCGCTTCATAGTTCATGGTCTAGTACAAATATAGGCATAAGTTCTCAAAAAGAGAACTTATGCTAAGTTTAAATAAAAAAATAATTATAATCACTGTTAAAAGTTCAAAATTTGCGACACCTTCGATTTAATTTACTCTACAAAGTTACAGACTTGCTGGAGCAGGGCATTTTAGATTTAAACAGTTAATTCCAATGGTAGTAATTCCAACCAGGACCAAGGCTATTAAACAGGTAAAGTTCTATAAACGTTAAAGTCAAATAGATTAAAATTGAAAAAGCCTTTTCTTTTAGAGGTATTTCCTCATTCAAATTTGCAAATAATTTGATCATTAAAACTACAAAGACTATGACAACAGCTCCATAAAATGACAATTGTGTTATGACTTGACCTACTTGGTCAAAAGTGCCGCCAGAAAGTTGCTTAATTCCAATATCTAATACAAACATTAAACCTATGTTAAGAATAACTCTATAATGCATTCTAATTTTTTGCATCTCAAAAAAGACTAAGTAAGAAATTATCCCTAAAGATAGAGGTGATAACAACACAAAAGAATTTGCACCAAAAAAATAAGCAAGCATTAAGTTGGCTAATAAAACTGCTGCAACTACTATTATTACTCTTTTATCCTTTTCCATTTAGACCAACTATTCAATTTATACATTGTCTATTTCCAACTAAAATCTATACTCTCTATAAATGTCAAAAGTCTAGCGAATACCACTAGTTAACGGGTTCATCATCCTTCACAATAGATTCCAAGGTCTCTTTCATGCTTTCATAATCGGAGTAGCCACGAGCTACATACGAGAGCTGATCCTTTTTACGGTAAATTACGGCAGGGAATCCACTAACTTTCCATTGTCTATTTTGCGCAAAATCCATCTGCGTGGAGTATTTCATTTCTTCAGAAGAAAATTTTTCAGAGAATTCAGTAAAATCGATGGCTAGCTTTTCGCAAATGGGTTGGTAAAAGTCAACCTTTTTTGGGTCATTGGATTCAACGTAAAATGAATACTGCACTAACTCGTAAAATCTTAATGCTTTATCTGGATCAATGGCACGAGTGGTCACAACAGCACGGCATGCCGGCTCCGTATCGTAATTGAAATCATCTTGTTCAAACAGACCATAGCCAAAAGGTTGTCCGCTGAGCTTATTCACTTCTTCCCAATGGTGCTTTAGAAAGTCTTTAAATTCTGAATTCCATTCATCTCCACCACCAGGGCGAAGACCTCCCATTAATAGTGTGAAAGGAATGCCGGCCTGTTGGCTATATCGTTGTAATGCATTCAGTTGTGGTGAAATACCCCAACACCAACTGCACATAGGGTCACCCACATAAATCAGTTCTTCATCTGTTTTCCACTCTATTGTAGAAATGAAATTACTAGATAATTCAGGGATCTTACAGAGGCCCGTTTCTGGATCACATGTTACTTCAATTTTGTTAGTCTGGTTCATTAATGGAATGTTTAAACACTACAAATATACATATGGAACATATCCAACGAATGACGGCATTGCGTATATCCAAAATTTAAAGAAATCTTAAAACATAGCCAGAAACCCTTTGCACAACCATAAAATCCCAAATACCTTTGTCTTGTGTGTAAATGGCTCGGCATAGTATGTATCGTTGTGGTTTCCTCCTGTTCGTCAGGACCAACCTTTAGTGAAGACATTGCTCCTATTTTAGCTAATAACTGCTCGGGTTGCCATAATCCAGAAGGGATTGGTCCATTTTCTCTACTCACCTACAAACATGCGAGAATAAAAGCCAAAACAATTGCGCTTGTCACGGCCAATAAATTTATGCCGCCATGGCCTGCAGACAAAAACTACTCTCACTTTATTGGAGAGAAAGGCTTAACGGATGAAGAAATTGAACTCATCCAAGTTTGGGTAAAGAATAAGTGTCCGGAAGGAAAGAAGCTGAGCAAACCCATATGGGAACCAACAGATAAAATAGAACGAAAACCAGATATGGTTCTTAAACTTCCTAAAATCAATCTAAAAGATGATTATACGGATCGGTTCTATTTGGTGAACATTCCAGGAGAATTGACTGAGAAGCGTTATTTGCAATCGGTTCATTTTATTCCTGAACGACCAGACATTGTTCACCATTTTAATGGCCATCTTCTGCTTTACGATGATCAAAAGAAATCTAAAATGCCATACCCTTCATTTATAGAACTTAATGAAGGAACTACAGGCTCTGGAAATGTTGAGCTCGGATTATTGCAAGACGATGGATCTATTCCATTGCGCGTGCATAGTGCGGTAAATTATCTACCGGGAGTATTTGGCGTTCACTACCCTCCTGGAATTGGAACGGTACCACTTACGAAGAAGTTTAGCTTCGTTGGTAATGACATGCACTATGGACCAAGTAAGGAAAACACTTCAGATCAAAGCGAATTGCATCTCTTTTTTACGGATATTGCACCAGAACGGCAATTGCAAGAATTAATGCTGGGCACAAATGGCGTAAATGATGGAAAAATAGAACCTCCTTTGCAAATAAATCCTAACACAGAAAGCAAACACATAAGTAAGTTTAACCTAAATAGTGATATTAGCATACTTACCATTAACCCACACATGCATATGTTGGGTAAGTCGTTTAAGGCCTATGCCATTAAACCAAATGGAGATACTATTCGACTTATTAATATTCCACGCTGGGATTTTAGATGGCAATACTTCTATACGTTTAAAACAATGATTAAGGTTCCAAAAGGAAGCACCCTAATTGCCGAAGGTGTTTATGACAATACGAGCAATAACCCCAACAATCCTTTTGATCCACCCCGACTTGTTGGAGAACGCTATGATTATGGCGGCAGCAGCATGAGAGCTACGGATGAGATGTTTCAATTTATCATTACATACACGCCATATCAAGAAGGGGATGAGAATATTGAGCTCAGCAAAAAAAAAGAATAAATCGGATAGAATCAGTTTTTTATCTAAACGCTGCCTTTTGCGCTAAGAATAAATTAAATTCGCAGCAACAAATGAATAGCACTATATATATTGTTAAAGATATAGCTGATTTACCTAAGGGTGAATTGCCTAAACACATTGCCGATTACTTTGCTCAAAAATGCATAGATGATGTAAAATCAGCACATGCCTTTGATTCTGAAGGTTTTTATGCCTTAGAAATATTGGATAAAAACGACTTTACCCATTTAGAAAAAGCCAGAAAGGATGGAGCAAAACTGTTTTCGCTTTGCAAAGCCGAAAAAGTTAAGGGAACTCAATTTACGAATGTGAGTTCGACTTCTGAGCTTGCTTTGGCATTAGCCGAGGGATTCATGCTTAAGAATTATGCATTTGAGAATCATTTATCTAAAAAATCGGAATACACCCTTGACAATGCAAAGGTTTCTTTTAAAGGAAAGGGATCTGCAGATTTTGGAAAAGTTCAGATCGGCGTAGAGTCTGTTCATATAGCAAGAACATTGGTTAACGAACCTGTGCTTAGTTTGAATGCCCAAATGATTGCAGATGAATTTGTGCGATTGGGTAAAGAAGCTGGCTTTAGCACAGAAGTTTGGAATGAATCTAAAATTGAAAGTCACAAATTTGGTGGCTTATTGGCTGTAAATAAAGGAAGTCAAGAACCTGCAACCTTTAGCATTATGGAATACAAACCCAGCAATGCTCTTAATAAAAAGCCATATGTATTAGTAGGTAAAGGTGTCGTATTCGATACCGGTGGGCTGAGTCTTAAGCCAACTACAAAAAGCATGGACTTTATGAAAAGCGATATGGGCGGATCTGCAGTTGTAGGTGCTACCATGTACGGAATTGCCAAGCAAAAAATGCCTCTATGGGTTATAGGACTTGTTCCTGCTACCGATAACAGACCTGGTGAGAATGCTATTTGTCCAGGAGATATTATTACAACATACAGTGGTCATACAGTTGAAGTATTGAATACCGATGCAGAAGGACGTTTAATTCTTTGCGATGCTTTGGAATATGCGAAGAAGTACAATCCAGAACATGTATTTGATTTTGCAACCTTAACTGGAGCAGCAGCAGCTGCCATTGGAGAATACGGAACCATTGTAATGGGAACAGCCAATGACAAAATAAAAAACAAGGTGAAAGCCAGTGGAGAAGAAACCTACGAACGTTTAGCTGAGCTTCCTATTTGGCCAGAGTACGAAGAGGAAATGAAAGGTGATATTAGTGACTTAAAGAACCTAGGTAAAGGGGGCGGTGGCGCACAAAGTGCGGGTGCATTTTTAAAGAACTTTACAGATTACCCTTGGTTGCATTTTGATATTGCACCCTCTGCCTATATACATGGAGCAAAAGACTATCATACCAAAGGAGGAACCGGAGTTTGTGTTCGTTTGATGTTAAACTATTTTAATAAATTGAGTAATGGAAAGTAAAAAATTGCCAATATTAGGAATTACTTCAGGTGATTTAAATGGCGTGGGTATGGAACTTGTTATCCGCACCTTTGCCAATGACTATATTTATAAGTACTGCACGCCCGTGCTTTATTGCAATCCAAAACCTATATCTTTTTTAAAGAAGGCTTTTGATTGTGAAAGTTTTCAATACACCATAATAGATGAAGCTAAAAATGCCATGCCGGGTAAAATGAACTTGGTGGTAAGCAGTGATGCAGAGTTTAGAGTGGAATTTGGAAAACAAAGCAAAGAAGGTGGTGAAGAAGCACTAAAATCCTTGAGCAAGGCAATGGAAGATGCCAAACGTGGTAACTTAGATGCTTTAGTTACTCCTCCATTAGACAAAAGTACCGTTGCAGAAAACCTCGAAGGGTTCACTGGACACACGGGTTATATTGCCAATGAATTAGGAGCTGATAATTATTGTATGATGCTTTATTCGGATGATTTTAGAGTGGCTCTTGCTACTGAACATGTTTCAGTAGACAAAATCTCCCAAACGCTTACAAGCGAATTAATTGTAAATAAAATCAATGCTGTATATGACAGTTTGGTAAAAGACTTTCTAATTACACGCCCAAGAATTGCGGTTCTTGGTTTAAATCCACACGCTGGAGATGGCGGAGTGATTGGTAAAGAAGAAATTGAGATTATTAAACCAGCAATCGCAAAAACTTTTGAGACTGGGAAATTAGTATTCGGTCCTTACCCTGCTGATTCATATTTTAGCGGTAAAAATGTAAAAGCATTTGATGCTGTAATAGCCATGTATCATGATCAAGGGTTAATTCCTTTTAAAGCAGTTGCTTTCCATAGTGGAGTAAATTATACAACCGGATTATCAATAGTAAGAACAAGTCCAGACCATGGAACGGCATATGATATTGCAGGAAAGAACGAAGCAGAAATTACAAGCTTCCTAGCAGCCGTACATGAGGCCATTTTATTATATAATAACAGAATGCAATATGCCGAGGATTATCAAAACCCTCTTGGATTTGGTGAACTAAAAAGAGAACGTTTCAGAATCAATTTTTAATATGATACAAACGGCAGAAAGGGTCTCTCAGCACGACCAATCGGATAATTACGTATTTCAAAGAAGTATATTGGCCTATCACAAGGCAGCAGAGCTTGTAAGTGGTAAGGTTTTAGAGCTTGGCACAGGAATGGGTTATGGAATAGAAATAGTGGCTCCAAAATGTGAAGAATTTGTAACATTAGATAAGCATTTGCCGGGTATTCCATTTGAAGAATATGCAAATGTAAAATTCATGCAGCAAACCTTTCCTCCATTTACAGATGTGGAAGATGGATACTTTGATTATGTAATAACATTTCAAGTAATAGAGCACATGAAAGATGATCACCTTTTCTTAAAGGAGATTAACCGCGTTTTAAAGCCTGGAGGTAAAGTAATTGTTACTACTCCTAATAAACCTATGTCAATTACACGAAACCCTTGGCACATTAGAGAGTACTTTATTGAAGAGCTAATTGTTCTTATGGGTAAGTACTTTAATAAGGTGGATGCCCAAGGAGTTTTTGGCGATAAAGTGGTAATGGATTATTATACGAAAAACAAAGCGTCAGTGAAGAAGATAACACGTTTCGATATTTTTAATTTGCAATACCTTTTACCCCGCTGGATGCTACAAATTCCATATGACATTCTTAACAGAAGAAATCGCAAAAAATTGCTTACTGAGAATTCAGATTTAACAAGCAATATAAAGATGGATAACTATAGCATTTCGGAAGCCAAAGAAGGTTGCTTTGATCTATTTTATGTAGCTACTAAATAGTAGTCTTCCAACTCTTCTACTTTAACAAATAATAAATGTTTTATTGTTTTCACTTAGACCAAAAAGGTTCTAAAAAAAACCGCCTGCACTTTTAAGGTGCAGGCGGTAAATGAATCAACATAACGTAAAATAGCTAAATTCACTTAAAATAAAATCAGTTAAACTCTAAATCATCATCCAACTACAAACTCGATTTAGATATATATTGATCAACCGTATTCTTAATTCAAAAGAAGTCTAGAACAGTTGCTAATACAAGCACTTAGGATAAGTCAGCGAATATTTAGGATAAGTACGGTAATTATTTTTAGGCATTTTAGATTGTCAATGCCAATTTCAATTTATGATCTCTCAATTCAATTCATAAAAGCTCTTAAGCCTCTAAAATTTCACATGGTATTTAGTAGAATAGAGTATTAAATGAATCCAGGTATTCTGGGTTGAATCTAAAATCAATACATCTAAAATGCATTAAATAAATCTCTTTGATCTGAACTTAAGCTTTCCTGGTTTCTAAAAACCGTTCCCATTGTTCCAAGAATTCTTCACCATATTTAGGTGAAATATTTATTGATTCTCCTTGAAATGTCACCTTGGTTTTTTGCACCTTATCGATGTAGTTGAAATTTAAAATTATTCCCCGTTGTGGTCTACCAAAAATGATCTTCGGAAGATTCGTACTAAAGGCTTTAAGTGTTGTGCTTTTTTCTGTAATCTTACCTTGATTCATAATAACAATTAGGTCATTTCGCAGTGTCTCTACTCTATAAATGTTTTCGAATAAAAGTTTCTTACCTGTTTTCATTATCACACCGGTATCAGATGCAAAGTATTCTTCTACAAAACGCTTCTTTTCATTATACCTATACATAAGCAGCAGGGCTAGTAAAAAGGCAAGCACACAAATTACTATAAAGAAGTTCCTTTCGTTTATGCTTTTCTTACGTTTAATCTCACTAATCACCTGATTTCGCTTTAAAGTGATGAGTTCATCATTTTTTTGATCCAATTGAGAGGAGATTTCATACGAATAAATTCTACTTAAATGTTCCTTACTCTCAATCTCATTCTTTAATTTGTAATGCTTGTTTGCGTAACTATAAGCTTGAGTATATGAGTTTCGCTTGCTCATAACCTCTTCTAAATTTTTAAGTGCAATTAATTTTTCTTGATTCAAACCTAAGGCTTCTGCTAATTGCAAAGCACTTTCGGCTTCAGATTTAGCCAGGTTCAAATTATTGTTTAAGTAATAATCTGATTTAGTTAAATGAACAAAAAGCAATCCTTTTTCATAGCTTAACTTGGAATATAAGGCTTGAGAAGAATTGAGCAGTTTGATTCCCATTTCACTTTTACCTTGTTTAATATGAACCTTGGCCATATTTAAGAAAGATCTGGCTACCTTTCTCTCGTCACCCATTTCTTTAGCAATATCTCTGTATTGAGTAAAATAATTTAGGGCTGAGTCTGGCTTTTCTTGTTCAAAATAGCAATTACCTAAATTATTGATGGAAGGGGCACTACTCATCCCAGAAGCAATTCGAATGGCTAATGACCTTTTATGATAATCTTTAGCCATCTCATAATTAGCATTTTCTGTATAAATATTTCCTATTAGGTTATAACTCACCGCTAGCTCTCTAAGGTGCGCCAAATCTTTTCTTAGAATTTTCTCCGATGACATAGCCAATTTAATAGCTCGGTCATAAATACCCATAATTTTATAACAACTTGCTGCATTAATCTGCGATTGGGCTAAACTAATGGAATCATCTATTTCAGTAAAAATAGTAACAGCATGCAGGTAACTTTCTAAAGCTTTATGATAGTCTCCTTTTTTATCATGGCAATAACCGATGGTATTAAAACAAATTCCTAAAGATGCCTTTGAGGCTTTTATATTTTTAGCAGAATCTAATAATACTATGGCGGCTCCAATTGAATCTGAATCAATAAAATCAAAACTCTGATTTAGTAATGAGTTAAATACATGATTCTCTTCAGAACTGTCCAAAACGTTTTGGTTTGGTCAAAACAGTGCTTGAGAGCTAATGAATTAGCTGCTAAAAAAGGATACTTTTGAGAACAAGCCTCCTTATATTTATTGGAATATTTGTAGCTGTCCCTT
>Ga0208414_1000209_pt1 | contig 66992 bp, 61 predicted proteins | sample AntAceMetag02UKE_FD_184770 | JGI IMG/M metagenome (GOLD analysis project Ga0208414, IMG submission 184770) | Saline lake microbial communities from Ace Lake, Antarctica - Antarctic Ace Lake Metagenome 02UKE (SPAdes) (version 2) | ecosystem: Environmental > Aquatic > Non-marine Saline and... | reverse complement strand
ACACACCGCTCCATCGTGACCTCCCATGCCGAACCGGAGGCCGCCGATCGATTCAGAGCTTCACCTGACTGTCACGCGCTCTTTCACCCAATTGCCCTGGCGAACCATCCATGGAATGTTGACATGGGCTCGCGGCCTGAGTAGCTTCCGCGCTCTTCGAGATACCGGGGACTTCCGATGCGCGTTGCCAACTCTCTGAAGACGTTGAAGAAGCGGCACAAGGATTGCCGCATCATCCGCCGCAAGGGGCGCGTCTTCGTCATCAACAAGACCAATCCGCGCTTCAAGGCGCGGCAGTGCTGATCCGCGCGCGGGACGGCGTGGTCGGCGCCGCCCGCGAGCTCGACCCTGACCGCTGCATCCGCGGATACAGGCGGCCGACGGCTTCGTCGCGCCGCCTTTCGCGTGTCCGGCACAAGCTGCTGGTGCCGATCACCCCGCTGTGGTTTGAAATGCCCGATCCGTCAGGCAAGGTAGTCCGGCGGGCCGGAATCGTCTGGTGCCGCCCGCTTGGTCGGATCGACCGGGGAGACCGCCGATGAGGATGCCGGAGCCGGACCGCGCGGTGCTGGAGCGCCGCAGCGAGATCGTTGCCGGGCTGCGGGCGATCGTCCCCGGTGAGGGCGTGATCGCCGATGACCGCGAAATGCGTCCCTATGAATCCGACGGCCTGACCGCCTACCGCCAACTGCCCATGGTGGTCGTTCTGCCGGAGACCACCGCCCAGGTCTCGGCGATCCTGGCGTACTGCCACGCCAACGGCGTGAAGGTTGTTCCGCGCGGGTCCGGCACCTCGCTGTCGGGCGGGGCGCTGCCGCTCGCGGATGGCGTGCTGCTTGGGCTCGGCAAGTTCAACCGCATCCTCGACATCGACTACGCCAACCGCACGGTGACCGCGCAGCCTGGGGTGACCAACCTCGGCATCACCCACGCCGTGCAGGATCGCGGATTCTATTACGCGCCTGACCCGTCCTCGCAGATCGCCTGCTCGATCGGCGGCAACGTGGCGGAGAACTCCGGCGGCGTGCACTGCCTGAAGTACGGCCTGACCACCAACAACCTGCTCGGCGTCGAAATGGTGACGATCGAGGGTGAGGTGTTGCGCCTCGGCGGCAAGCACTTGGACTCCGAGGGGTACGACCTGCTCGGCCTGCTGACCGGCTCGGAGGGGCTGCTGGCGGTGGTGACCGAGGTGACCGTCCGGATCCTGCGCAAGCCGGCGACCGCGCGCGCGGTGCTGGTCGGCTTCGGGAGCAGCGAGGAGGCGGGGCTGTGCGTCGCCGCGGTGATCGGCGCCGGCATCGTGCCGGGCGGCATGGAGATGATGGACGGGCCGGCGATCAACGCCGCCGAGGATTTCGTGAACGCCGGCTACCCGCGCGACGCCGGTGCGCTGCTGATCGTCGAACTGGACGGCCCGGAGGTCGAGGTCGATTTCCTGATCGAGCGCGTGCGCGCCATCGCGGCGGCCCACGGGGCGACCTCGGTCCGGGTGTCGGTCAGCGAGGATGAGCGCAACGCCTTCTGGGCCGGACGCAAGGCGGCGTTCCCGGCGGTCGGGCGGATCTCGCCCGACTACTACTGCATGGACGGCACCATTCCGCGCCGCCAGCTGCCCGAGATCCTGTCGCGCATGACCCGGATGAGCGAGCAGTACGGCCTGCGGGTCGCCAACGTGTTCCACGCCGGCGACGGCAATTTGCACCCGCTGATCCTGTTCGACGCCAACCAGCCGGGCGAGCTGGAGCGGGCGGAGGCGTTCGGCTCGGACATCCTGCGCGCCTGCGTCGAGCTCGGCGGCGTCCTCACCGGCGAGCACGGCGTCGGGGTCGAGAAGCGCGACCTGATGGAGACCATGTTCACCGAGATCGACCTGGCCCAGCAGCAGCGCGTGAAGTGCGCCTGGGACCCCAAGGGCCTGTTGAACCCGGGCAAGGTGTTCCCGACCCTGCACCGCTGCGCCGAACTCGGGCGCATGCACGTCCAGCGCGGCCAACTGCCGTTCCCCGACCTGCCGCGGTTCTGATGGGCACGAAGCGCACACCCGCCCGTCGGGCGCCGGAGCGGCGGGTGGGCCCCTCCCACCCCTGTCGTCATCCCGGACGGACGCGCGCGAGCGCGGCCGATCCGGGACCCTCGGTGCGACGGGCGCCGGAGCGGTGGGTGGGCCCCGGCTCCGTCTCGCCTCCGGCGATCCGGTCCGGGGTGACGTTGATGAGAGGGGATCGCGCCGGGCGGCCCTCTCGCCCCTGCCGTCATTCCGGACGTGGGGTGACGTCCCATGCAAGCGGCGGCTTTCCGGGGGTGGGCCGATGACCGACAGCTTCCGGCCCGATACCGCCGCCCAGGTCCAGGACATCGTCGCCTGGGCGGTGTCGGCCGAGGCGCCGATCGAGATCGTGTCGCGCGCCACCAAGCGCGCCGTCGGCCGGCCGCTGCAGACCGCCCACACCCTCGACCTGTCGGGGCTGTGGGGCATCACCCTGTACGAGCCGGAGGAACTGGTCTGCCGGGCCGGCCCGGGAACGCCGCTCGCCGAGATCGAGGCGGCGCTCGCCGGGCACCGCCAGATGCTGGCGTTCGAGCCGATGGATTTCGGGCCCCTGCTCGGCGGCGAAGCCGGGGCCGGGTCGATCGCCGGGGTGTTCGCCTGCAACCTCGCCGGACCGCGCCGCATCAAGGCGGGGGCGGCCCGCGACCACCTGCTGGGCTTCTCGGCGGTCACCGGACGCGGCGAGACCGTGAAGTCGGGCGGACGGGTGGTCAAGAACGTCACCGGCTACGATCTCTCGAAGATCGTCACCGGCTCCTGGGGCACGCTCGCCGCGTTGACCGAACTGACGTTCAAGGTGCTTCCGGCCCCGGAGACCGAGACCACGCTGGTGATCGGGGGGCTCGACGAGGAGACGGCGGTGCGGGCGATGAGCGCGGCGCTCGGCTCGCCGCACGAGGTGTCGTCGGCCGCGCACCTGCCGATCGGCCTCGGTGCGGGCGAGATCGCGGGGCCCGCCACCTGCATCCGGCTGGAGGGCTTCGGGCCGTCGGTGGCGGCGCGCGCGACGGCGCTTGAGGCCGAACTCGCCGGGTTCGGCGGCGCGCTGGGCGCCGTCGACGGCTATCAGAGCCGCGACCTGTGGCGCGCCGTGCGCGACGTCGAACCGCTGATCGCCCCGTTCGAGCGCGCCGTGTGGCGGTTGTCGGTGCCGCCGATGGCCGGTCCGGCGGTGGTGATGGCGATCCGCGCCGAGATCGAGGGCGTCGACTACTACTACGACTGGGCGGGCGGGCTGGTCTGGCTGGCGGTGCCGCCGGCCGCCGACGCCCACGCCGGGGTGGTGCGCGGGGCGGTGGCGGGTGCCGCGTCCGGCCACGCCACGCTGATCCGCGCCGACGAGGCGGTGCGCGCCGCGGTTCCGGTGTTCCAGCCGCAGGACCCGGGCCTGGCGGCGCTGGCGGCCCGCATCAAGGCGAGCTTCGACCCGCTCGGCGTGCTGAACCCGGGACGGATGACGGCGGGGGTATAGAGGGGCGATGCAGACCAACTTTTCGCTTGCCCAACTCGCCGACCCGGATATCGCGGTCGCCAACCAGATCCTGCGGAGCTGCGTGCATTGCGGGTTCTGCACCGCGACCTGCCCGACCTACGTGCTGCTCGGCGACGAGCTCGACAGCCCGCGCGGCCGGATCTACCTGATCAAGGACATGCTTGAGAACGACCGGCCGGCCGGCGAGCAGGAGGTCAAGCACATCGACCGCTGCCTCTCCTGCCTGTCCTGCATGACGACCTGTCCATCCGGGGTGCACTACATGCACCTGGTCGACCACGCCCGCACCCACATCGAGCGCACCTACCGGCGGCCGTTCCTGGACCGGACGCTGCGCGCCCTGCTGGCCAACCTGCTGCCGCGGCCCGGCTGGTTCCGGCTGGCGCTGCGCGTGGCGCGGCTGGCGCGTCCGTTCGCGCCGCTGGTCGGCGGGATGATGGGCGGGCGCGTCAGGGCGATGCTGGAACTGGCGCCCAAGCGGGTGCCGGCGCGCTCGGGGCTCGACCGGCCAGGGGTGTTTCCGGCCGAGGGCGGGCGTCGGGCACGGGTGGCGCTGCTGGCGGGCTGCGCGCAGCGGGTGCTGGATCCCGAGATCAACGACGCCACGATCCGGCTGCTGACCCGCCTCGGGGCCGAGGTGGTGGTGCCGGCTGCCGCCGGTTGCTGCGGCTCGCTGGCCCATCACATGGGCCGCGAGCACGACGCCCTGGCGTCGGTGAAGGCCAACGTCGACGCCTGGTTCGCCGAGACCGTCGACGGCGGCGGCGAGGGTCTGGACGCGATCGTCATCAACGCCTCTGGCTGCGGCACCACGGTCAAGGACTACGGGTTCATGCTGCGCGAGGATCCGGCGTGGCGCGACAAGGCGGCGCGTGTGTCGGCGCTCGCCCGCGACATCACCGAGTTTGCCGATGCCGTCGGCATGCCCGCGCCGGTCGCCTCACACCGCCTGACCGTCGCCTACCACTCGGCCTGCTCGATGCAGCACGGCCAGAAGATCAAGACCCTGCCGCAGGCGCTGCTGACGGCCGCCGGGTTTACCGTCAAGGGAGTGCCCGAGGGCCATCTCTGCTGCGGGTCGGCGGGGACCTACAACCTGCTTCAACCCGCCATCGCCCGGCGGCTGCGCGACCGCAAGGTCCGCAACATCGAGAGCACCGGGCCGGACGTCATCGCCACCGGCAACATCGGCTGCATGAGCCAGATCGGCGGAGGCACTGCGATCCCGGTTGTGCACACCGTCCAACTGCTCGACTGGGCGACCGGCGGCCCGCGGCCGGCGGCGCTGGAGGGCCGCTGACCGGCGGCCGTGCATCGGCCGCCGGAGCCGGCCGGCATGCGCTACTGCGCCGCGCTCCGGCCTCGCACCTGATCAAGGAAGTCGGTGACCTCCTTGTCGAGCAGTCCGGCGTCGCCGGCGAGCGCCTCGGCGGCGGCCAGCACCGCCTCGGCCTGCACGCCGGTGTCGTTGGCGACCGCCGAGACGCCCTCGATGGTGCGGGTCACCTCGTTGGTGCCGTGTGCCGCATCCTGGCTGGAGCGGGCAATTTCCTGGGTCGAGGCGTCCTGCTCTTCGACCGCCGAGGCGACCGCGGTGACATAGCCGTCGATCTCGCGGATCGCCGTGGCGACCTCGCGGATCGCCACCACCGCCGACGCCACGCCGTCCTGCACTTCCTTGATCTGTTGGGTGATCTCGTTGGTGGCGCGGGCTGTCTGCCCGGCCAGCGACTTGACCTCGCCGGCGACCACCGCGAAGCCCTTGCCGGCGTCGCCGGCGCGGGCCGCCTCGATGGTGGCGTTCAGCGCCAGCAGGTTGGTCTGCTCGGCGATGTCCTGGATCAGCGTCACGACAGTGTCGATGCGGCCGGCCGCCTGCTCCAGGCTCTCGACCAACCGGTTGGTGGTCTCGGCCTGGTCGGCGGCCTCGCGGGCGCGGGTCGAGGACTGGGCGATCTTGCCGGAGATCTCGCGGATCGACGCCGACAGTTCCTCGGCAGCCGAGGCGACCGTCTGGACGTTGGCCGAGGTCTGCTGCGCGGCGGTGGCGCCGTTCACGGACCGGTCGCGGACGTCGGCGGCCCCGCCGGTCATCGCCTGAGCGTTGTTGGCCATCTCGCGGGCCGCCTGACCCAGACGGTCGACGATCCCCTTGACCCGGCTCTCGAACGCGTCGGCAAGCTGTACGCGCTGGATCTGCCGCTCCTCGGACGCCCGGCGCTCGTCGGCGACCTGCTGCTCGCGCATGCGCTCCATCTCGATGGAGTTGTCACGGAACACCGCCACCGCCCGCGCCATCTCCGTGACCTCGTCGCGCCCGCTGGCGTCCACCTCGGTGTGATGGTTTCCGGCGGCGATCACCCGCATGGTGTCGGCGAGGCGCAGCAGACGCCGGATCACCTGGCGGTTGACCACCAGCCAGCCGATGGCGAGGGCCACCAGGACGCTGATGCCCGCGATCGCCGCCAGGACCAATTCGCTGCGATCGACGGCAACCGAGGCGGCGGCGGATTCCCGCTCCGCGAACTCCAGCGCCGAGGCGGACTGCGTCTCGACCATGGCGTCGAACTGCCGGGCGATGTTCTGGGCCGAGGCCAGCGCGGCACTCGCCGCCGCCTCCTCGGACAGGACCCGGCCACGGCGCTCGAAGATGTTGCCGTCGCCGCGGCCCAGATCGACCAGCAGCCGGACCTTCGCGATGACCGCGAGCAGGTTCTGGCGCGACTGCAGGTCCGACGTCAGGGCGTCGAGAGCGTCGGCGGAGGCGGAGTAGGCCACCTCGAGCGCCGACAGGCGGTCGACGTCCGGCGCGCTGGCGGCGGCGCTCATCTGACCGATGACCAGGTTGGTCGCGGCCAGCGTCTCCAGCATTGTCCGCAGGCCGGCGACATCCTCGACCACCAGGCTGGTGATGCGATCCTCGAGGTTGTAGGACAGGTCGCTGCTGCCGCCGATCAACGAGATGCGGGCGGCGTTGACCACCGGCATGACCGCGCTGTCGAAGGCCCGGGCGATCTCGACGATCTCCTGGTCGACGACGATCCGGCGCTGCTGCACGGCCTCGAGCTGCTCGGGCGACAGGTCGGCCCAGGACAACTCGCCCTTGCGGACCGCGAACACCGACCCCTCGCCGAACCCGTAGCTCATCAACCGGCCGGCCATCTCGCCGAGGGCGGTGGCGTCCTGGGATTTCGGCAGGTCGTTGATGATGTTGCGCATGTCGATGGCGGCGCGGGCGAACGTCTGCTCCTCTTCGGAGAGGATCTCGAGGGAATCGATGCGCGCCGAGCGCGCCATGATGCCAAGCAGGCGCTGACCCTCGCTCGACAGGGTAAGGGTGGCCTGCAGGGCCGCCACCTCGGTGCGAACCAGCGTGTCGATGGTCTGGGAGACTTCGGTGATGGTTTCGTCGCTGGCCACCGTCAGCGTGTCGGCGGCCTCGTCGACCAGCGGCTTGATGTCCGCCAGGAACGAGCCGTGGGTATCCAGCGCCTCGGTTACCGCCGACGACAATTCGTCCCGGGCGACTTCCCGCCGGCGCACCGAGGCGTCGAGCGTGGACAACTGGCCCCTCAGGCTTTCGGCGAGCGGCCTGATCGCTTCCTCGGTCGCCGGGTCGAAGGCCGCGAGAGTCTCGGTCGCGGCGTCGATCGACCGCAGCGTCGTCTCCATTTCCTGACGGGCGACGTTGCGGGCCCCTTCGGTCGGCGCTGAGATGATGTTCGGGGCGATCGCGGCGGCGGTCGCCGAGGCGACGGCGAGTTGGAAACTCGTCGCCAGCACCGGGACCGCCCGGTTGGCGACGCTGTCCAGGGTTCCCCGGACGTTCTCGAAGGCGAACCAGGAGGTCGCGACGGCGATCAGCGTCAGCGCGGTCGCGGCGCTGAACGCGGCGTACAGGCGGGCGCCGATGCCGAAGCCGGAACGGCGCGCGTCGTCGCTCGATGAGCCATCATGGGATCCATCGATGACGGTCATTTCAGTTCCTCCTGGCAACTCTTGTTGGCGCGCGGCGCCCGTGGCTTGGCCACCCGGGTCGCCACGCTGTTCATTGGGGTGCAAGTCCTGCCGTCATCGCTGGGGCCGCGAGGACGTCAGTGGCGAATATCCCGTTATAATAGTGTAAAGCGCAAAGAATTTCGTCATTAACGAAGTTACGCGACGAATTTGGCGTCCGGTTCAGCCCTGCGACGCGCTCCTGACGGGCGGGACGAAGATGCTACTCTGACGCTGGCGGTCTCCCGTCCTCTGGCGCGGGATCCCAAGGGTGCTCTGGAAAGGTTAAGGTTTGGTTTCTGGACAATCTTAAATCGTAACCGAGGCGGCACGGCGAGGGCGGCGATGATGGCGGGTCGGTGGTATATTTGGCTGGTGGTTGTGACGCTCGGCGCGCTTAACGGGTCATGGGCGGTCGCCGATCAGAAGGATTCCCGCCTGCCGTCGCTGTTCAGGGAGTTGGCGGCGGCGAAGGGCGCCGGACCGGCGGAGAGGATCGAGAACCGTATCTGGGCGATCTGGCTGGCCCCACCGGCCGGGCGGGACGTCGCGGGCGCGATGAACCGTGGGTTGTCGGCGATGGCCGCCGGCCGTCCCCGCGAGGCGCTGCTTGCCTTTGACGCGGTGGTCCGGTTGGCACCGGATTTCGCGGAAGGCTGGAACAAGCGGGCCACCGTCCGGTATGCGCTTCGCGATCTCGACGGCTCGGCCCTCGACATCGACCGTACGCTGGCGCTCGAGCCGCGCCATTTCGGCGCGCTGTCGGGCCTTGGACTGGTCCGGCTTGCCCAGGACCGCCCGGCCGACGCCCTGGCCGCCTTCGAGGCCGCGCTTGCCATCCACCCGACCATGGCGGGCGCGGAAAAGATCGCCGCGCTGCGCGACCGGGTGCGCGGGCGGCCCCTATAGCGGCTGTCACCACCGGCGGCGCCTCGCGGTCAGCCGCAGATGTCCCGGACCGCGCGCCATTCGGCGGCGGTCAGGCCGGCGCCGGTGCCGGTGCCCCGACGGCGCAGTTCCGCCGCCCGCTCGCCCGACAGCGGGTGGCTGCGCAGCAGGGTGACGCCGTCCAGCCCGCTCTCCTTGCGGGCGAGGGCGTCGAAGAATCCGGAACCCGGCCCGGAGGCGATGTCCAGGTCGTTGAGTATCGCGATCGCGATCGTGTCGGCGGCACTCTCCTGCTCGCGGGTGTAGCTGCCGTCCAGCAGGAAGGCGGCGACCGTGCCGGTCCCCGCCCAGCCGACCGACACCCCGAACACCGCCGCGACCGCCACGTCGACCAGCTTGTCGCGCAGCAGCCGGGCCAGCGGATCGCGGCGGGCGACATGGCCGATCTCGTGCGCCAGCACCGCGGCGACCGCCTCCGGCCGACCGGTCCCGGCGATCAGGCCGGAGGTCAGCACGACCCGTCCGCCGGGCAGCGCGAACGCGTTCACCAGACCCCATTGCACGGTCACCACCCGGGGCGGCGGCAAATCCAGGCTGGCGGACATGCGCGCCGCCAGCCGATCGAGGGCGGCGACGCCCGCTGCCCCGGTGCAGGCTGGGTGGAGCTCGCCGAGTTGCTCCAGCAGGCCGTCGGACAGCCGTCCGCCCCAGCCGGCCGGCAGCAGTTCGGCGGCGTGGCGGGTCATCAGGCCGCCGGCGGCGACGATCACCACGATCGCGGCGCCGAGCGCGACGGCCCATCGGGCGGCGGCGCGCCCCTGTCCGGTCCGCCGCGCGGCCCGGTTCAGGACCGGCGCGACCGCGGCGCGCAGGGCCGCGTCCTCGATGACCAGCCGGGCGTCGGGCGCCAGCCGTGTCGTCACCGTCAGGCGGTCGGCGCGACCTTCGGCAGTCGGATGGGAGGAGGCGAGCGGCCAGGCCAGCGGGCAGCGCGGCGGCGCGTCGGGGTCGTGCAGCTCCAGCACCAGCCGGTCGCGGTCGACCCGAACCGCGACCGTGTGGGCGCGGGCGTCGACGCCGTCGTAGAGCGTCGCCTCAGAGGGCATCGAAATCGCCCGCCAGGCCCTCGCCGGCGGTGGTCGGGTCGTCGGCCGCCTGCCGGACGGCGGCGAGGTCGACCAGGCCGAGCACCACGAGATGCCGGCACAGGAACCGGATCCGCCGTTCCCACACGATCGGGGTCAGCAGGATATAGGCGCCCACGAGCGCTGCCAGGATCGGCAGGGCGGGCAGGATCAGCGCCGCAGCGACCTCCGCCAGGCCGAACGGGCGATCGCCCGGCGACCCCGTCTCCAGCGCCTGGAACAACGCCGGCAGGGTGGCCAGCGCCACCAGGACGGCCGGGCCGAACAGCAGCGCGACATTGCCGATCCACAACCGGGCGTGCTGCCCGCCCGACGCGGCGAACCCGAAGCGCAACGGGCCCGCGGCGGTTCGATCGGCGATCACACGGTGGATGCGGGCCCGGTACCAGAACAACGACAGGCCGAAGGTGAAGGGCCACAGGAGCAGCGCGATCAGCCACGCCCAGACCAGATCGCCGCCGCCGATCCGGCAGGTGACCGGCAGGCTGCCGGCCCGTGCGCCGTCCAGGGCGTAGCGGATCCGCAGGGCGTCCATCCACGGCTTGAACAGCGATCCGGTCACCACCGTCAGGGCCGAGGTCCAGAGCGTCAGCCAGAGATAGCCGCCGACCGCCCCGGCCAGCCGGCCGCGGATCCCCCGCCAGCGCGTCCGTGAAGTCCGATAGCGCAGGCTGAGGTACCGGCCGAGCGCCACGAACCACAACAGGCCGAGCACATAGATCAGGTCGAGCGCCTCCGCCGTATCCGGCGCCGCGTCGAGCCAAGCGATCTGCAACGCCGTCACCGCCAGCGCGATCGGCAGCAGGATCAGCAGCACCACCTTGAGAAAGCCGACCAGGATCTCGATGCCGGAGCCGGTGTACTCCAGCGGCTCGCCGTCGAAGCGGGTGTGCGCCCACAGGATTTGCCGGACCCGGGTGACCGCCCAGAACCGCCAGATCGACAGCGTGACGAGGACCAGCAGCGTGTTGACGGCGTGCAGTTTCACCAGCCGCCAGTAGCCGGCCGGCTGGTAGCCGAGACGGGGGGCGGTTGTCGGAGCCGACGACCAAGGCCCGCTTCGGGTGGCCGCTCGGCCAGCGGCGGCCATCATGATCGGCTCGCTCATGGCTTCCCCAAGCCCGGTTCCGTTGGTCCGATCCACAGTAGCCGCGGCGGCGGCCGCCGCAACCGCCGCGATCGGTTGCCCCGGCCGCCGCCCCCGCTATGCTGCGTCGGACTTCGAGCAAGGGAGTAGGCGAGATGGCGGAGCGTTTCGATCTGGTGGTGCGCGGCGGCACGGTGGTGACGCCGTCCGGTCCGGTGGCGACCGATGTCGGGGTACGGGACGGCCGGATCGCGGCGCTCGGCGACCTCGCCGCCGCCGACGCGGCCCACACCCTCGACGCCGTCGGCCTGCACGTCCTGCCGGGCGTGATCGACACCCAGGTGCATTTCCGCGAACCCGGCCTGGAGCACAAGGAGGACATCGCCCACGGCACCAAGGCGGCGGTGATGGGCGGGGTGACCGCGATCTTCGAGATGCCGAACACCTCGCCGCTGACCCTCGGCAAGATCGATCTCGAGGACAAGCTGGCGCGCTCGGCCGGCCGCGCCTGGTGCGACCATGCCTACTTCGTCGGCGGCTCGGAGGACAACGTCGCGGACCTCGCCGAGCTGGAGCGGTTGCCCGGCTGCGCCGGGGTCAAGGTGTTTATGGGCTCCTCCACCGGCTCGCTGCTGGCCGACAAGGACGAGTTGCTGGCCCGCATCATGGCGAACGGCCGCCGCCGCGTCGCCGTGCACGCTGAGGACGAGGAGCGCCTGAAGGAGCGCCAGCACATCGCCAAGGAGGCGGCGCACCCGCGCGCCCACCCGCTGTGGCGCGACGAGGAGACGGCGCTGCGCGCCACCAAACGCATCGTCCGCCTGGCGCACGAGGCGGGACGTCCGGTGCACGTCCTGCACATCACCTCGGCCGAGGAGATCGAGTTCCTCGCCGGGCACAAGGACGTCGCGACCGTCGAGACCACGCTGAACCACCTGACCATGGCTGCGCCCGAGTGCTATGAGCGGCTCGGCACCCGCGCCCAGATGAACCCGCCGGTGCGCGGCGAGCGCCACCGCGAGGCGCTGTGGCGGGGGATCGCCGACGGCGTGATCGACGTGATCGGCTCCGACCACGCCCCGCACACCCTGGAGGAGAAGGCCCGCGCCTACCCGTCGAGCCCGTCCGGCATGCCCGGCGTGCAGACCGTGCTGCCGCTGCTGCTCGACCACATGCACCGCGGCCGGCTGTCGCTGGAGCGGCTGGTCGATCTGACCTCGGGCGGCCCGCACCGGATCTACGGCATCGCCGGCAAGGGCCGGATCGCGCTCGGCTGGGACGCCGATCTGGCGCTGGTCGACCTGAAGGCCGAGCGCGAGATAACCGACGCGTGGATCGCCAGCAAGTGCGGCTGGACGCCGTTCGCCGGTACCCGCGTGACCGGCTGGCCGATCGCCACCGTGGTGCGGGGCCACGTCGCGATGCGCGACGACGAGGTGTTGGGGTCGCCGGTCGGCAAGCCGGTGCGGTTCTGGTCGACGCTGCGCGGGAGCTGAGGCGGGCGGTGCGGCTCCGGGCGGAGTGGGCCGAGCCGTCCGACCGCGCCTTACCCACCCTGTCGTCATCCCGGCCAAGCGCAGCTCGAGCCGGCGGACGGTGCGGTTGCGGGCGGAGTGGGCCGAGCCGTCCGACCGCGCCTCACCCGCCTTGTCGTCATCCCGGCCAAGCGCAGCGCGAGCCGGGACCCACCCGCCGCTCCGTCGGCGCACCAGCGGCAGGCCGCCGTCGCGCCGCAGGCCCCGGATAGCCGCGGCTTCGCCACGGCTTCCGGGGTGACGACGAGGGAGGGGTGGATAGCGTCGCGACCGCCGATCAGGCGCCGCCGCGGCCGACGTTGCCGCTGCGCACCGGCACCCCGAACTCACGGTGGCAGATCGCCGCCAGCCGGGCGATGCCCTCGTGGATGGTCTCGATCGACGGGTGCGCGAAGCACAGGCGCAGCCGGCGAGCGCCGGCGGCGGCGTCGGCCGACCACTCGGATCCCGGGTTGATCGCCACGCCCTCGGCCTGGGCGGCCTTGAACAGCCGGCCGGTGTCGACCGCCTCGGGCAGGGTGACCCACAGGAAGATGCCGCCCTTCGGCGCGCTGAACTCGGCGGCGGCGCCGAACTCGCGGTCGACCGCCTCCATCATCGCCGCGCACTTGGCCCGCAGCGTGCCGACCAGCGCCGCCACATGGGCGTCGAAGCCGCCGGCGAGGTACTCGGCCAGCACCATCTGCTCGAGCGCGCCGGTGCCGCCGTCGGTCTTCAGCGCCAGCAGGCGGCTCAGCACCGGCCACTCGGCGACGATGTAGCCGACCCGCAGGGCCGGCGCGATCGATTTGGAGAACGAGCCGCAGTAGACGACCCGGTCGCCGCCCTCCAGCGCCTTGATCGCCGGCGGCCGGTCGCCGTCCCAGATCAGGTCGGCGTAGCAGTCGTCCTCGACGATCGGGATGCCGTGCGCCGCGGCCAGCCGCAGCAACTCAACCCGGCGCTCGACCGGCATCACCGAGCCGGTCGGGTTCTGCACGGTAGGGATGGTGTAGACGAATTTCGGCCGCACGCCCTCGGCCTTCAGGCGGTCGAGGATGTTGGCGAGCGCGTCGATGCGGATGCCGTCGCCGTCGAGCGGGGCGCCGATGTAGCGGGCGCCGCATTTCGCGAGTCGGGTCATCGCCCCGCTGTAGCACGCCTCCTCCAGGATCACCGTGTCGCCGGGTGCCACGAAGGCGGCGTTGACCAGGTCGAGCGCCTGCAGCGAGCCGGAGGTCACGAGCACGTCGTCGGCCGAACAGGCGAGGCCGGCGCGCGCCTTCAGCAGCCGCGCCACGCCTTCGCGCAGCGCCCGGTAGCCCTGCGGCCCGCTGTCGAGGCCGTAGGTCGCCAGCGTGTGCCCCTCGCGGGTCAGCACCGCCGCCGCCGCCGCCGCCAGCTCGGCGACCGGCACGTTCTCGGCGTCGTTGTGGCCGCCGACGAAGTTGAACGCCGGGAAGCCGCCCCAGCGGCCGGCCGGCGCCGGCAGGTCGGCGCGCAGGAACGGCGCGTAGTCGAAGCTCATGGGGTGTGACCTCGGGCAGGGGTGGGTGGTGCGGGATATCGTCAGTTCTTCGCCTTGTCCCCGGTCACCACCGGGCCGACCCGGTCGCCGAGGATCGGGAACCGGACCACGCCGTCGGAGGCGTCGTAGACCCATTCCTCGAGCGGGCCGGCCTTGTTCAGGGTGTCGGGCTCGCCGAGGGCGGCGCGCAGCTCGTCCTTGGTGGCGGCGCGCTCGGCCTTCTTGACGATCTCGGCCTTGGAGTCCTCGAAGCAGCCGGCGAGACCGAGCGTCGCGGCCAGGGCGACGGCGGCGAGCAGCGGTCGCCGGAAGCGGGGGGCGGTCATGGCGGCGGGACTCCTGATGAAGCATGACTCGCGGGCAGGGTAGCGGAACGCCGGGGGACGGTCACCGGCCGCGCGCATCCTCCAGGATCATCGCCGCCCCCTTCTCGCCGATCATGATGGTCGGCGCGTTGGTGTTGCCGGTGGTCAGCTCCGGCATCACCGAGGCGTCGACCACCCGCAGGCCGGTCAGGCCGTGGACCCGCAGGCGGGAATCGACCACCGCCGTCGGGTCCTCGCCCATCCGGCAGGTGCCGACCGGATGGTACAGGGTGGTGCCCTCGCGGCGGGCGAAGTCCTCGAGTTCGTCGGCGCGGGTGACGTCCGGGCCGGGCTTGATCTCGGCGACGCTGTGGGCGGCCAGCGCCGGGGCGGCGTAGATCCGGCGGGCCTGCTCGAAGCCGGCCAGCATCACCCGTGTGTCGTCGGGGTCGGACATGTAGTTCGGCCGGATCAGCGGCCGGGCCAGCGGGTCGGCGGACGCCGCCATCACCGTGCCGCGGCTGGCCGGCCGGGTCGGGCAGATCACCAGCGAGATGCCGGGCTCGCGCTCCAGCTGCAGCACCCGGGCGGCGTCGTAGCTGGCCGGCGTGAACAGCAGCTGCAGGTCCGGGCTGGCCAGCCCCTCGCGGCTGCGCGAGAACGCCATGGCGCTGGTGACGCCGAAGGTCAGGGCGCCGTCGCCGCGCAGGAAATAGCGCAGGATCTCGCCCGCCACCCGCGGCAGCCGCGACAGCTCGTTCATGGTCACCGCGTCCTTCACCCGGTGCACGATGCGCGCGACGTAGTGGTCCGACAGGTTGCGGCCGACGCCCGGGGAATCGTGCAGCACCTCGACGCCGATCGAGCGCAGGTGCTCGGCCGGGCCGATGCCGGAGACCTGCAGCAGGTGCGGCGAGTTGACGGCGCCGCCGGCCACGATCACCTCGCGTCCGGCGCTGATCGTCCGCTCCACCCCGCCCTGGCGGAACGCCACGCCGGTGCAGCGCCCGCCGTCCATCAGCAGCCGGGTGGCGACCGCGCCGGTCTCGACGCGCAGCCCCGGCCGCTTGCGCGCGCGGGCCAGGTAGGTGCGGGCGGTCGAGCCCCGGAACCGGCCGAGCCGCGTCATCTGCGAGTAGCCGGCGCCCTCCGGCTCGGCGCCGTTGAGGTCGGCGCTGACCGGGAACCCGGCCTGCCGGGCGGCCTCCACGAAGCGGTGGGTGAGCGGCAGGATGGTGCGGTAATCCTCGACCTCCAGCGGGCCCTCGCGACCGCGGTAGGCGTCGTCGCCGCCGGCGTAGCGCTCGGAGCGGCGGAAGAACGGCAGCACCTCGTCCCAACCCCAGCCCCGGCAGCCCTGCTGGGCCCAGCCGTCGTAGTCGGCGGGGTTGCCGCGCACGTACAGCATGCCGTTGATCGACGAGCTGCCGCCGAGCACCCGGCCGCGCGGCCAGTGGATGGCGCGGTTGCCGGACGAGGCCTCGGGCTCGCTGGCGTACATCCAGTTGACCCGGGCGTCGTGCAGCAGGTTGCGCACCCCGGCCGGGATGTGGATGAACGGGTGGCGGTCCGGCGGCCCGGCCTCCAGCAGCGCCACCCTGGCACCGCCCTCGCTCAAACGATCGGCCAGCACGCAGCCGGCGGAGCCGGCGCCGACGATGACGTAGTCGAAGCTGTCGCTGCTCATGGAACGCGTCCCGTGGTGAGACGGGCAGCATCGCAAGCTTCGGGCGAGGGGGGCAACGGCGTTCGTTGCTTAGGCAATCGACGCGCACGATCGGCCGGGACAATTGTCCGGGCGGCATCTTGCGTTCGCCGACCGAATGGCCATTCTGTGGGCCGCGTTCGCAACTGAACGCACCAATATGCCGCTGAACGAGGAGATCCCGCCATGACCGCCTGCATCGTCGGATGGTCCCATCTGCCCTTCGGAAAACGCGAGGGCGATGACGCCGAGAGCATGATCGTGAAGGTGGCGTCCGACGCCCTGGCCGACGCCGGGCTCGAACCGAAGGACATCGACGCGGTGTTCCTCGGCCACTTCAACGGCGGTTTCGAGAAGCAGGACTTCACCGCCTCGCTGGTGTTCCAGGCCTCCGACGATTTCCGCTTCAAGCCGGCGACCCGGGTCGAGAACGCCTGCGCCACCGGCAGCGCCGCCGTCCACCAGGGACTGACCCTGATCGAGGCCAAGAAGGCGCGCCGGGTGCTGGTGGTCGGCGTCGAGAAGATGACGGCGCTGCCCGGCAAGGAGATCGGCGACACCCTCCTCAAGGCCAGCTACCTGAAGGAGGAGGCCGGCGTCGAGGGTGGTTTCGCCGGGGTGTTCGGGCAGATCGCCCAGGCCTATTTCCAGCGCCACGGCGACCAGTCCGACGCGCTCGCCCGGATCGCCGCCAAGAACCACAAGAACGGCGTCGCCAACCCCTACGCCCAGATGCGCAAGGACCTCGGCTACGAGTTCTGCCGGAACCCGAGCGAGAAGAACCCGTTCGTCGCAGGGCCGCTGAAGCGCACCGACTGCTCGCTGGTCTCCGACGGGGCGGCGGCGATCGTGCTCGCCGACGTCGACACCGCCCTCGGCATGAACAAGGCGGTGGCGTTCCGCGCCGCCGCGCACTCCAGCGACTTCCTGCCGATGTCGAAGCGCGACATCCTGAAGTTCGAGGGCTGCGCCTCGGCCTGGCAGAAGGCGTTCGCGCAGTCGGGGCTCAGCCTCGACGACCTCGATCTGGTCGAGACCCACGACTGCTTCACCATCGCCGAGCTGATCGAGTACGAGGCGATGGGGCTGGCGCCGGAAGGCCAGGGCGCGCGCGCCGTGCTCGAGGGCTGGACCGAGAAGGACGGCAGGCTGCCGGTCAACCCGTCCGGCGGCCTCAAGGCCAAGGGCCACCCGATCGGTGCCACCGGCGTGTCGATGCACATCATGGCGTCGCTGCAGGTGCGCGGCGAGGCGGGCGACATGCAGGTCGCCGGCGCCAAGCTGGCCGGCATCTTCAACATGGGCGGGGCGGCGGTCGCCAACTACGTCTCGATCCTGGAGCCGCTGCGCTAGAACCATGACCCACGGCGTCCGGCTCGCGCGTCCCGACGAGCTGGACGCCCTTCCCGCCATCGAAATGGCGGCCGACGAGCGGTTCCGCGAGACCGCCTATGCCGCCCTGGTGGCCGGCTATCCGACCACCGAGCTCGAGGACTTCATCGAGACCCAGGACCGCTGGGGCCTGTGGGTGGCGGTCGACCCGGGCGACCGGCCGGTCGGCTTCGCGCATTGCAAGCCGGTCGGGCGCGGCACGGTCTACGTCGCCCAGCTGTCGGTGCATCCCGACCACGCCGGCCGCGGGCTCGGCGGACGCCTGATCGACCGGGTGGCGGCGTTCCACGGCCCGCGCGGCGTGGCGCGCCTGACCCTCACCACCTTCCGCGACATCCCGTGGAACGCGCCGTATTACGCCCGCCTCGGCTTCCACGAGGTGCCGGATCTCGGTGCCGAGATGTTCCTGAAGCGCCAGATCAACGAACAGATCCGCGCCGGTTTTCCGGCCGAGAGCCGGGTGGCGATGCAGCGCCTGCTGTAGCCGCGGCGCGCCGGAACCCACCCCTCCCATGTCGTCATTACGGACGCCCACGCGGCGCGTGGGCGAGCCGGAACCCACGGGGCGACGGGCATCGGCGGCGAGGCCGGGGCGGCGGGTGGGTTCCGGCGCGCCGCGACGCGGTCGCTGCGGCCGGAATGACGACCAAGGGGAGCAGGGCGCTCGGCGCCGTGTTGCGGCTGCCGTGGCCGTTCGTCCTGGGCGCGACCTGGGCGCGACCACTCCCCAAAGCCGTCATTCCGGACGGGCGCGCGTGAGCGCGGCCGAGCCGGAACCCACTTAGCGACGGGCGCTGGAAGCGGCGACTGCCCGGCACCCGCTTCGCCGTTGCGGGTCAGGCGCGCAGCAGGGTTTCCGCCACCGCGTCGTCGCCGTCTCCCTCGACGGCGAGCGGGTCGCGGGCGGTCAGCTTGTGGCGCACCACCAACTCGGCCAGCGCCGCGCGGCGAGGGTCCGCCAGCCGCGCGCCCTCCGCCGCCAGCAGGCAGGCCGAGGCGGCGTGGTACAGGCCGGACGCCACCGTGCGGGCGCGGTGCTCGCCCGCGGCGCCGGCCCGGGCGGCGGCGTCGACGGCGGCGGTGGCGCGGCCGAGCAGGGCGGTCAGTCGGGCACGGGCACCCTCGGGCACCCCGGCCTCCGCCATCCGCCGGGCCAGCGCCGAGCCCAGCGCCGCGTGCGCCTGATCGCGGCGCGACGCCCGCAGCACGTCGAGGGCGACGATGTTGCTGGTGCCCTCCCAGATCGAGCCGAGATGGGCATCGCGCAGCAGCCGCGGCTCGGCCCATTCCTCGATGTAGCCGACGCCGCCGCGCGCCTCCATGGCGTCGCCCGTCACCTTGCGGGCGTCGCGGCAGACCCGGAATTTGACCAGCGGTGTCAGGATCCGGCGCAGTGCGGCGCCCTCGGCCTCGCCGGCATCGGCGCGGGCCAGCGCGTCGGCGGTGAACAGCACCATCGACAGCGCCTGCTCGGCCGGCAGCAGCAGCTTCAGCAACTGGCGGCGCTGCAGCGGCATCTCGATCAGCCGGCGACCGAAGGCGCTGCGGCCGCGGGCCACGGCGAGCGCCTCGCGCAGCGCCCGGCGCATCATCCCGGCCGAGCGCACGGCGTTCGACAGCCGCGACTGGTTGATCATCTCCGCCATCTGCGCGAAGCCCTGGCCGGGCGGGCCGACCATCCAGGCGAGCGCGCCGTCGAGGGTGATCTCGCCGGACGCCATCGAGCGGGTGCCGAGCTTGTCCTTGAGGCGGACGATCCGGTAGGCGTTGCGCCCACCATCCGGCAGGTCGCGCGGCAGCAGGAACAGCGACACGCCCTTGATGCCCGGCGGCGCGCCCTCGGGCCGGGCCAGCACCAAAGCGAGGCCGGCGTCGGCGTTCGAGCAGAACCACTTGTCGCCGTGCAGGCGCCAGGAATCTCCGTCCGGCACCGCGCGCGTCACGGTGGCGGCGACGTCGGATCCGGCGGCGCGCTCGGTCATGAACATCGCGCCCTGGACCTGCCGCTCGGGGTCGTCGGCGGTCAGGCCGGGCAGGTAGCGCGCCACCAGCGCCGGGTCGGCGTAGCGGCGGATCGTGCGGGTCAGCGCGTCGGTCATGCTGATCGGGCACAGCAGGCCGAACTCGGCCTGCGCGAACAGGTACTGGAAGGCATACTTGGCGGCGTGCGGCACCGGCCGGTCGAGGCCGAGGGCCGGGCGGTGCGACATCGCCGCCAGCGCGAACTCGCCGAAGCCGATGCGCTCCATCTCGCCGTAGGCCGGGTGCTTCTCGATCCACTGCCGGTCGCGACCCTGGCGGTCGCGGTGGTGCAGCACCGGCGGGTTGCGGTCGGCGGCGTGCGCCAACTCGTCCAGCCGGCCGCCGACCAGGGCGCCGAGGCGCGACAGCGCCGGCGTCAGGGCGGCGAGGTCGGCGGGCGCGAGATACAGTCCGAGCAGGGCGGCGAGGCTGGGGTCGTCCCGGAACGCGTCGATGCCGCGGGTGTCCGGTTGCAGGCCGGCGGCTGCGGAGGAAGTCATGGCGCGCTCCCCGGTGGCGGAGTCATCCTGGTGCGCGGTGAACCCTGGCACCGTGTCGGTGGTTGGGCAACACAGGGTCCGATAACGATTGGGGTCCGAACCAGTCTGGAGGCGAGCATGTCCGAGACCTTCAACGCCTATCTCCTGCGCGAGGCCACCGACGGCGCCGTGACCGGCGCGTTCGAGGCGGTGCCGGTGGCCGACCTGCCGGACGGCGACGTCACGGTCCGGGTCGCCTACACGACCGTCAACTACAAGGACGGCATGGTGATGAGCGGCATCGGCCGGCTGGTCCGGAAGTACCCGCACGTCCCCGGGGTCGACTTTTCCGGCACCGTCGAGACCTCGTCGCATCCGGGCTTCGCTCCCGGCGACGCCGTGGTGCTGACCGGCTGGCGGGTCGGCGAGGTGCGCTGGGGCGGTTTCGGTGAACTGGCCAGGGTCAAGGGCGACTGGCTGGTCAGGCTGCCCGACGGACTGTCGCTGGCCAACGCCATGGCCTTCGGCACCGCCGGCTTCACCGCCGGGCTGGCGATCGACACCCTGGAGGCGGCCGGCATGCGGCCGGATCGCGGCGAGGTGCTGGTCACCGGCGCCTCCGGTGGGGTCGGGAGTGTCGCCGTGGCCCTGCTGGCCGCCCGCGGCTACAAGGTCGCGGCCTCGACCGGACGGCCGGATGCTCACGGCTACCTGACCGGGCTCGGCGCCAGCACCATCCTCGAGCGGGCCGACCTCGCCGAGCAGCCGAAGCGACCGCTCGCCGGCGAGCGCTTCCAGGCGGCGATCGACAACGTCGGCGGCAGCACCCTCGCCAACCTGCTGACGCAGATTTCCTACGGCGGCGCGGTGGCGGCGGTGGGTCTGACCGGCGGCAACGAGGTCACCACCACCGTGCTGCCGTTCCTGCTGCGCGGCGTCAGCCTGCTCGGCGTCGACTCGGTGATGTGCCCTGCCGCCCGCCGCGAGCGGGTCTGGCGGGCGATCGCCGACGGCCTGCCGAGCGAGGCGCTGGACCCGATCGCCCATCTGCACCGCTTCGAGGAACTGCCCGACCTCGGCCGCGCGATCCTGCGCGGCGAGGTCCGGGGCCGGGCGGTGGTGACGGTAGGGGGCGGGTGAGGGCGGCGGCGGGTGAGAGCGGGTGAGGGCGAGGGCGACTGAGGCCGGCGCCTACTCGTCGTACTGGATCAGCGACTCGAAGGGGATGTCGAGCTGGTCGCGGCCCTTCAGGAAGCTCAGCTCCATGATGCAGGCGCCGCCGGTGACGTCGGCGCCGACCTTGCGGAGCAGCTCGACCGCGGCGTTGAGCGTGCCGCCGGTGGCCAGCAGGTCGTCGAGAATGACCACCCGGGACCCCGGGGCAACCGCGCCCTCCTGGATCTCCACGGTGTCGGTGCCGTATTCGAGATCGTAGGTGTAGGGCACCGTCGGGCCCGGAAGCTTACCCTTCTTGCGGACCATGATGAAGCCGAGCCCGAGTTCCAGGGCCAGCGGGGCGGCGGTCAGGAAGCCGCGGCTCTCGATGCCGGCGAGCAGGTCGGGCTTGAACGGCCGGATGGCGTCGGCCAGCCGGTCGACCGTAACTTTCCACGCCGCCGGGTGCGCGAGCAGGGTCGAGATGTCGTAGAACAGGATCCCCGGCTTCGGGAAGTCCGGCACCGACCGGATGTGGTCCTTCAGGTTCATCACGCTCTCCCGCGTTCGGCCAGTCGTCCCCTTTAGATCAATCCTCCCTCGCGTGCCACCGTCTGGCATCCGGCCGGTCGGAAAGGTCGTGCGGTCGCCTCCCTGGTCGCGCCGCCGCGCGGCCGGTATCCTGCCGGCTGAACGCATCTGGAGCGGATGGTGGGCGCAGCGACGGTCGATCGACGGGAGGCGGACGGAGCGGACGTCACCGCGGGCGACGCGCTGGCCGTCGACGAGCGCGCCGGCGGCGTGGTCGTGCGGGTGCGCGGGGCGTGGACGCTGCGCACCGCGCTGCTCGTCGACGACCAATTGCGGGCACTGGGCGAACGGACCGCCGGATCCGTCACCGTCGACGCAGCCGGGCTGCGTCGCCTGGACAGCGCCGGCGCCTGGGTCATCCAGCGCACAATCGCGCGTCTGGGGGCGCGCGGCGTGCCCATCGAGGTCGTCGGGCTCCGCGACGGGTTGCGGTCGATCTTCGACAAGGCAGCGCCGGAGGATCCGTCCACCGCGATCGCCCCGCCTGCCGGGTCGGCGGTGCTCGACACCCTGGAGAAAATGGGGCGCCGCTGGGTCGAGGCGCTGCGGACCGGCCGCAGCCTGCTCGGCCTGCTCGGCGTGGTGGTCGCCTCGCTCGGCCGGGTCGTGGTGCGCCCGGGCACGCTGCGCGGCACGGCGGTGGTGGCGCAGATCGAGGCGACCGGGGTGCGCGCGCTGCCGATCGTCGGGCTGCTGTGCTTCCTGGTCGGCGTGGTTCTGGCCTACATGGGGGCGCTGCAACTGACGCGCTTCGGGGCGGCGGTGCTGACGGTCAACCTGGTCGGCGTCACCGTGCTGCGCGAGATCGGCATCCTGCTGACGGCGATCATCGTCGCCGGTCGCTCCGGCAGCGCGTTCGCGGCGCAGATCGGTACCATGAAGGTCAACCAGGAGGTCGACGCGCTGGAGACCATGGGGATGTCGGTGATCGACGTCCTGGTGCTGCCGCGGGTCGTCGCGCTGATGGTGGCGCTGCCGGCGCTGACGGTGTTCGCCGACGTCGCCGGGATCGCCGGCGGCGCGGTGGTGTGCCTGTTCCTGCTCGATCTCTCGTCCGCCCAGTTCCTCACCCAACTCGCCTCGGGCGTGACGATCTGGAGTTTCCTGGTCGGCCTGATCAAGGCGCCGGTGTTCGCCCTGGTGATCGCCCTGGTCGGCTGCCACAACGGCCTCGGCGTTTCGGGCAGCGCCGAGAGTGTCGGACGACAGACCACCCGGGCGGTCGTGGAATCGATCTTCCTGGTGATCATCCTGAACGCGATCTTCGCGGTCACCTTCGCCGAGATCGGGATCTGACCGTGCAGGCCGTCCCCGATGTCGAGACCGGACCGGCGATCTCGGTTCGCGGCATGGTCAACCGCTTCGGGGCGCAGACGGTGCACGACGGCCTCGACCTGACGGTGGAACGCGGCGAGATCCTCGGTGTGGTGGGTGGCTCCGGCACCGGCAAGACGGTGCTGCTGCGCGCCATCATCGGGCTGCAGCGCCCGGCCGCCGGCGAAGTGACGCTGCTGGGCGAGCGCGTCGCCTGGGACGGTTCCAGCACCGCCCGGCTCGCCGGACGCTTCGGGATGCTGTTCCAGGAGGGCGCGCTGTTCAGCGCGCTGACGGTCGGCCAGAACATCGAGGTCCCGATGCGCGAGCGCGGCGGCATCCCGTCGACCCTGATGGACGAGCTGGCCAGGCTCAAGGTCGCCCTGGTCGGCCTGCCGGCGGATGCCTGCGGCAAGTTCCCCTCGCAGCTCTCGGGCGGCATGAAGAAGCGCGCCGGGCTGGCGCGCGCCCTGGCCCTCGATCCGGAGGTGGTGTTTCTCGACGAGCCGACCGCCGGCCTCGACCCGATCGGTGCCGCCGCCTTCGATGAACTGATCCTCGACCTGCGTCGTGCCCTTGGCCTGACGGTGGTGATGGTGACCCACGACCTGGACAGTCTGGCGCGGATCTGCGACCGCATCGCGGTGCTGGTGGACAAGCGCATCGTGGCCGGCACCATGGCCGAGTTGATGGCGAACCCGCATCCCTGGATCCGTGAGTACTTCCACGGTCCCCGGGCACGGGCAGCGTTCGAGACGGCAGCGTTCGAGACGGCAGCGTTCGAAACGCCGGCGCTCACCGCCGGCGAGGAGGGGTGAGGATGGAGACCCGGGCGGGTTACGTGCTGGTCGGCGCCTTCGTCCTGGTACTGTTCCTGGGCGGTCTGGGATTGGCGGTGTGGTTCGGGGATCTGCGCCTCACGCAGGACGCGCGCGAGTACCGGATGCACTTCGACGGGTCCGTGGGCGGCCTGTCCGTGGGAAGTCCGGTGCGGTACCGCGGGGTCCCGGTGGGCTCGGTCGGCGGCATCCGGATCGACCCGCACAATGTCGAGCGGATCGAGGTGCTGGTGGCGCTCGATTCCGACATGCCGATCAAGTCCGACATGTTCGCCACCCTGGAATCCCAGGGGTTGACCGGGGTCGGGTTCATCCAGATCCAGGGAGGCACCCGGGATTCGCCGGCGCTGGCGATCGCCGCTGGCGACGTCGCGCCGATCATCCCGACGCGCGCCTCGCGCCTGGAGAAGGTGTTCCAGTCTGCCCCGGAGATTGCCGACCAGTTGGTGGTGCTGATCGCGCGCGTCCAGGCGGTTCTCAGCGAGGAGAACACCCGGGCGGTCGGCGACATCCTGCGGAACCTGGCGACGGTGTCGGCGACGCTGGGACAGCGGACCGGCGATATCGAGACCGCGGTGGTCGACGGGGCGGCGGCCGCGACCGAGGTACGGGCGGCAATGGGCGAACTGGTGCCCGTGTTCCGCGAACTGCGGGGCAATTTCAAGGTGATCACCGACGAGATCTCGGTCACGCTCGGCGCTGCCCGCGGCACCATCACCGGGGTGGACGCGGAAGTCGGAGTGCTGGCCCAGCGTCTCGCGGGAACCTCGGCACAGCTGGAGGCGCTTGTCGCCGAGGCGCGGCCGGGTATGCGGGACTTCTCGAACTCCGGCCTGTACGAACTCACCCAGTTCCTGATGGAAGCGCGGGAGCTGGTCGTCAATCTGGACCGGGTGGTGCGGCAGATCGATCGCGACCCGCGGCAGTTCCTGTTCGGGCGGCGCGAAGGCCAGGTGGAGGCGCAGTGATGACGCAACGACGGCCCAGCCGAAGGTCCCTGGCGCGAGCCGGGCTGGCGATGGCGGCGATGTGGTCGCTCGCCGGCTGCGCCGGCCTGCCACTCGGCGGCACGCCGGCGCAGCTCTACACCCTGTCGCCCAAGAGCACTTTTCCCGCCGACCTGCCGGCCGTGGACTGGCAACTCGCCATCGACCGGCCGAGTTCGCCGGCTGCCCTGTCCACCACCCGGATCGCGGTGGCGCGCGGCCCGCACACCATCGACTACTACGCCGGGGCGCAGTGGATCGACGACGCTCCCAACATGGTGCAGCGCCTGTTGACGGAATCCTTCGAGAATTCCGGCAAGATCGTCGGCGTCGGGCGGGAGTCGATCTCGCTGCGGTCCGACTTCGTCCTGCGGATCGAGCTTCGCGAGTTCCAGGCGGAGTACCGCAACGGCGACGCGGCGCCGGCGATCAACGTGCGGATCGCGGTCAAGCTGGTCCGAATGCCGCAACGGCGGATCATCGCGTCGACTTCCATCGAGCGGGTGGTTCCATCGCCCGACAACCGCATCGGCTCGATCATCGACAGTTTCGATCAGGCGTTGGGACGCGTGCTGCGGGATATCGTGATCTGGACCTTGACGCTTCCCGAAGCGCGCGAGTGAGTCGGCGTCGACGGACCGCCGCCGTCACTCCGGATCGCCGCGCAGCAGGCATTGGGCGAGGTCGATAAGGCGGACCGGCTTCGCCAGGGTGCTGGCGACGCGGATGTCGAGCGCGGTCGCCAACGCGCCGATCGACTGGAGGTAGTCCTGCCCGAACCCCGAGATCGCCACCAGTCGACCCCGGAAGGCGGCGTTGCTGAGCATCCGGACCACTTCGAAGCCGTCGAGGTCGGGGCCGAGGATGATGTCCAGGATGATGGTGTCCGAAGCGTCTGCCTCTGCGATCACCTCGGCTATTGCGGAGCGGAAGGGCGGCACCTGCACGGCAATCAGCCCGAGATGCTCGACCTGTCCGCCCAGGAGTTCGCGGATCACCCGGTCATCGTCAATGATGTACACCCGGCCGGCGCCGTCCGGGGTCGGTGGCCTTGGGCCAGGGGTATCGGGCGCTTCGCGCATGATGTTCGCAATAGTTGTAAATTACATTTTAATAAGCATCTTTGAGGGGAGTCGAGCGCATTTTCGACGGAAGTTCAAGCCGGTCGCCGCCCTGGCCGGCGGGGTTGCCCTACGTTGACGGCTGTGGGCCGATTTGAGCATAGTGAAGTAAGGGAGTTCAAATGTGTGAGCCCCCGCGCGATTGAGGGACCCTGGCGTCCCCTTCGCCAGCGCCTTGACAAGCTCCTCGCGTATGGGCCGTCAACGGGTGTTAGAAAAGAGAAACTGAAGACTTCGGAGGGCTTATTATGAAGCGATTTCTTGCCACAACTTTTGTTGTAGCGCTGGGTGCTGGGGCACTCGCCGTCGGTGGCACCGATGGTGCCTCGGCCGCCGAGCAGCGGTTCATTTCGATCGGCACCGGTGGCGTCACCGGCGTCTACTACCCGACCGGCGGCGCCATCTGCCGGCTGGTCAACAAGGACCGCAAGGAGCACGGCCTGCGCTGCTCGGTCGAGTCGACCGGTGGCTCCACCTACAACGTCAACACCATCCGGGCCGGCGAGCTGGAGTTCGGCGTCGCGCAGTCGGACGTCCAGTACTACGCCCTTAACGGCACCGGCGATTTCGCCAGCACCGGGCCGTTCAAGGAATTGCGGAGCGTGTTCTCGGTTCACGCCGAGCCGGTGACGATCGTCGCGCGTAAGGACGCCGGGATCAGCAATTTCGAAGACCTCAAGGGCAAGCGGGTGAACATTGGCAACGCCGGGTCGGGCACGCGCAGCACCTGGGAGGTCATCGAAAAGGCGGTTGGCTGGCAGCGCAGCGACCTGAAGTTGGCCGCCGAGCTGAAATCGGCCGAGACCGGCCAGGCGCTGTGCGACAACAAGATCGACGCGTATTTCTTCCTGGTCGGGCATCCGGCCGCGCTGATCCAGGAGACCGTCTCGACCTGCGAGGCCAATCTGGTCAACGTCACCGGTCCAGTCTTCGACAAGCTGGTCGCCGACAACCCGTACTACCGCCACGCCGAGATTCCGGGCGGCATGTACCCGGGCAACCCAAACGGCGCCAAGACCTTCGGCGTCGGCGCCACCTTCGTCAGTTCGACGACGGTGCCCGACGACGTGGTGTACGTGGTCGCCAAGGCGGTGCTCAGCAACGTCGAGGAGTTCCGCAAGCTGCACCCGGCGTTCTCCAGCCTGACCGCCGAGGACATGGTGAAGGCCGCGCTGTCGGCCCCGCTGCACCCTGGTGCGGAGAAGGCCTACAAGGAACTCGGCCTGATGTGATCATCGGGTCGGCCCGGGGGTGGGGCTGTCCGACCCCCGTGCCGACCGGACCCAGTGATAGATGACGAGCGCCGGCCCCGTGCCGGCGCCGGGGGACGTGATGAGCGTGCAGGGCGACACCAGACGCGGCGACAACGATCTTCAGGACCTGGTCGCGGCCAGCGATACCGGCAGCCGCAATCCGAAGGGAGCCGTTGGCATCTTCATGGCCGGGCTCGCCCTGGTCTGGTCACTGTTCCAGCTCTTCAACGCCTCGCACATCCCATACCTCCTGACCGACCTCACCGGCATCGGCCTGGTGTTCAACTCGGACGAGTCGCGGGCCATTCACCTGGCTTTCGCGTTCGCCCTGGCGGCGATGTCCTACCCGCTGTTCAAGTCGTCGCCGCGCGGCCGCGTGCCCTGGTATGACTGGGTCCTGGCGATCCTCGGCGTCGCCTGCTGCCTCTACCTGATCGTCGAAAAGCAGAACATCGCCTACCGGGCCGGACTTCCGACCGATGGCGATCTCGTGGTGTCGACCATCGGGCTCGGCGTGCTGATGCTGTCGACGTGGCGCGCCCTCGGGCTGCCGCTGGTGATCGTGGCGTCGGTGTTCCTGGTCTACGTGTTCTTCGGCAACCAGCCGTTCATTCCCGACGTGATCCAATGGCGGGGCGCCTCCTACGGCAAGGCGATGTGGCACTTCTGGATGCAGACCGAGGGCGTGTTCGGCGTCGCCCTGGGCGTGTCGGCGTCGATGGTGTTCCTGTTCGTGCTGTTCGGCTCGCTGCTCGACAAGGCGGGGGCCGGCAATTATTTCATCAAGCTGGCGTTCGCCATGCTCGGCCATCTCCGCGGCGGACCCGCCAAGGCGGCGGTGGTGTCCTCGGCGATGACCGGCCTGATCTCCGGGTCGTCGATCGCCAACACCGTGACCACCGGTACCTTCACGATCCCGCTGATGAAGCGCGTCGGCTTTCCGGCCGAGAAGGCCGGGGCGGTCGAGGTGGCGTCCTCGGTGAACGGCCAGATCATGCCACCGGTGATGGGCGCGGCCGCGTTCCTGATGGTGGAGTATGTCGGGATCACCTACCTCGACGTGGTCCGGCATGCGATTTTGCCGGCGACGATCTCCTACATCGCGCTGCTCTACATCGTGCATCTCGAGGCGCTGAAGGCCGGCATGCAGGGCATGGCGAAGCCCGGGCCGGCGCGGACGCTGATCCGCAAGCTGCTTGGCGTGTTGTCGGGGTTCCTGGGCGTCGGGCTGACCGCGGCGGTCGTCTATTACGGCCTCGGCTGGACCAAGACGGCGTTCGGCGACGCCACTTTCCCGGCGATGGTGGCGCTGTTCGCGCTGGTCTATGTCGGATTGGTGGCGGTGGCGTCCCGCCAGCCGGATCTCGAACTCGACGACCCCGACGCGCCGGTCACCAGCCTGCCCGAGACCATCCCGACGCTGCTGACCGGGCTGCACTACCTGCTGCCGATCGTGGTGCTGGTCTGGTGCCTGATGATCGAGCGGTTCTCGCCGGACCTGTCGGCGTACTGGGCGACGGTGGCGATGCTGGTGATCATCCTGACGCAGATCCCGCTGAAGGCGCTGTTCCGCGGCACCGGCGCGTTGCTGCCGGCGCTGCGGCAGGGCGGGCTCGACGCCCGCGACGGGCTGATCGCCGGTGCGCGCAACATGATCGGCATCGCGGTGGCGACCGGTGCGGCCGGCATCATCGTCGGCACGATCTCGCTGACCGGCGCCCATCAGGTGATGGGCGAGTTCATCGAGTTCCTGTCCGGCGGCAACCTGCTGGCGATGCTGGTGCTGGTCGCGATCTTCAGCCTGATCCTCGGGATGGGTCTGCCGACCACGGCGAACTACATCGTGGTGTCGTCGCTGATGGCCGCGGTGGTGGTCGAGGTCGGCGCCCAGAACGGCCTGATCGTCCCGCTGATCGCGGTCCATCTGTTCGTGTTCTATTTCGGCATCATGGCCGACGTGACGCCGCCGGTCGGCCTGGCGTCGTTCGCGGCCGCGGCGATTTCCGGAGCGGACCCGATCAGGACCGGCGTGACGGCCTTCTATTATTCGCTGCGGACCGTCGCGTTGCCGTTCCTGTTCATCTTCAACACCGACCTCCTGCTGATCGACGTCACGGTCTGGAAGGCGGCCTACGTGTTCGTGGTCGCGACCATCGCGATGATGCTGTTCGCCGCCGGCACCCAGGGTTATTTTTTTGCCCCGAACCGGTGGTGGGAAGCGGTGGCGTTGCTGTTGATCGCGTTCACGCTGTTCCGGCCGGGCTTCTGGCTCGACCTGATCGAGCCGCCTTACCACCGGGAGGATCCCACCCGCATCGTCGAGTTCGCGGCCATCGAGCCGGACGGCGCGGAGTTCCGCCTGGTCGTCGAGGGGCCCTCGATGAAGCGGGCCGGCCACACCGAGGCCAAGACCTTCCTGCTTCCGCTGGGCCCGGCGGCGGGCGGCGGGGATGAGCGCCTCAAGCAGGCCGACCTGCATGTCATCGTGGAGGACGGCGTCGCCAAGCTGGACGAGCCTTTCCAGCCCACCAGCGTTCCCGGGGCGGCCCTGCTGGACTTCGACTTCTACGGCGACGAGCCGACCCGCATCACCGCGATCGAGGTGCCGACGGAGCGGATCGCCAAGGAGGTCTTCTACATTCCGGCGTTCCTGCTGCTGGTGCTGGTGGTGGCCGTGCAGCGGCGGCGGACCGACGTGCCAGCTTTCTGAAGTCCTATAGTCCGCTAGGGGAGGCCGCCATGTACGCCGACATCATGCTGGCAGTCGATCTCGTCGATCAGGCGTCGCAGGCGAAGGCCGTCAGGACGGCGGTTGCGCTCGCCGAAGCCTTCGGGGCGCGCATTCACATCATCACCGTCGTTCCGGACTACGGGATGAGCATGGTCGGGGGCTTCTTCACCAGGGAGCACGAGCGGCAGGCGATCCTCGAGACCGATCGGGCGCTGCACGTCTTCGCCGCCGCCAACATCCCGAAGGGAATCAAGCTTCAACACATCGTCGGCCATGGTACCATTTACCGCGAGATACTGCGCTACGCGGAGGAGACCGGGTGCGATCTGATCGTGATGGCGTCGCACCGACCGGAACTTGAGGATTATCTGCTGGGGCCGAACGCCGCCCGCGTGGTACGGCACGCGACGTGTTCCGTCATGGTGGTTCGCGACGAAGGGCGCCGGCGGCCGGAAAGAGTTCGTTAATCTTCGGTCATTAAGCTGTTCCGGTGCCGGACTGGGACCTTGACCGCTGGAGGTGTATGCAATGAGCGGATCTAAGGCCTCGGGGGGGCCCGCCGGCGAGTTGCCGACGGCTGAACTGGTGGCAAGGTTGTCAAAGGACAGCTCGCCGGAGGCTCGTGCCGACGTCGCTCGGACGGTCGGCCGCGCCTTGGATGTCGGCGCGCTCGCCGACGAGGAGCGTCGGCTCGCCACGGACATCGTCCGACGGCTGGCGCTTGACGTTGAGCGCCGGGTCCGCGAGAGCCTTGCTGAATCCGTGCGCCGAAGCCAGAACCTGCCGCACGATGTGGCGCTGACGCTGGCCCGTGACATCGCCAGCGTCGCGACTCCGGTGCTTTCGGAGTCCAGCGTTCTGACTGACGCCGACCTGGTGGCTCTGATCGCCGGCGAGGACGAGGCCAAGCAACTCGCCGTGGCGGGACGCCTCACCCTGTCGGAGGCGGTGGCCGATGCGCTCGTGGCGCATGGCACAGAGGAAGTGGTGGTCGCGGTGGTCTCCAATCCCGGAGCGGCCCTGGCGGAGCCGACACTCGACCTTGCGCTCGATCGGTTTCCGAACAGCGAGCGGGTCCACTCGCCGATGATCGCCCGGCAAACCCTGCCCGTTTCGGTCGCCGAGCGGCTGGTGGCGATGGTCTCCGAGCGGCTGCAGGGCGAACTGGTGCGGCGTCACGCGCTGCCGGCCGATCTCGCCACCGACCTGATCCTGGATGGACGTGAGCGCGCCACCCTTGCGCTTGTCGACGACAATTCGCCGCCTGAGCGCGTCGAGGATCTGGTTCGATCGCTGGCGCGCGGCGGTCGTCTCACCTCGTCGATCATCGTGCGCGCGGCGTGCGTCGGCGACTTGGCGTTTGTCGAGACGGCTTTGGCCGTGATGGCGGGTGTGCCGGTCGAGAACGCCGGCCGTCTGGTCCACGACGTCGGGCGCCGCGGGCTCGAGGCGCTGGCTGACAAGGCGGGTGTGGCGCCGCGTGATCGGATCGTGTTGCGGATCGCCGTGGACGCCGCCGGCGAGACCGAACTTGGCGACGGCCCCTCCGACCGCCAGCGGTTCTCGGAGACTGTGATCGAGCGGGTTCTGACTCGGTTCGACGCCGACGATGCGGGGGTCCGGGACGAGGACGTTCTTTACCTGATCCGAAAGTTGGAGAGCTATGTCGCCGTTCGACCGGATGTGGTCTCAGCGGCGCGTTGAGGGCAGTTTGAGCGTCGGCGTATCGTGGGTCTTCAAAAGGCTGCCGCGATGCGTTAAGATTCCTGTGATGGCTTTCTGCAACCGTCGAGCTGGGGAGTCTCGATGTGAGCATCCAGGCAATAGACGGATCGACATGGGAGCCGTCCGCGGCGAAGGCGGTCGTGCGCCGAACCCTGTTGGTATTGGCCGCGATTGGTGTGGTGATGGGTCCGATCGCGATCGGGGGGGCCGTTGCCTGGGTGCTGACCCGCGAAGCCGGCCCGGCGTTGAGCGATGATGGCTGGCTGCGGACAAGGCCAGCCCTGTCCAAGTCCAGCGCAGGTTTCCCGCTGATATCATCCGGGGAAGTCCGGGCGGCCGGGGTCACCCTGGACGAGGCGCGGCGGATCCTGAGCCGCTGACCGTTCAGCGGCAGCGCGTTCGCAGGAACGCGTCGACCGCTTCCGCCGCTTCCTCGAGGGTGTCGTCGTGCCCCCGCCCGCTTGCCTTGCGCGGCTCGAGGTCGTGATCGCCGTCGTCGATCCAGACCGTCTGGATGAACGGCGACAGCGGGTATCCGGCGACCTCGGCGACGCTCCCGAACGGGTCCCGGGTCCCCTGCACGATCAGGGTTGGCACCCTCAAATCGGCCAGATGCGCGACCCGCGGTCGTTCGGGTCGACGTGGCGGGTGGAACGGATAGCCGAGGCAGACCAAGCCCCTGGCACCGTCCTCGGCGGCGAGCAGCGACGCCATTCGACCGCCCATCGACTTGCCGCCAATCACGACGCGTTCAACCCCTCCGAGTTGTGCGACCACCGCCCGCCAGGTCGCGATCAGCGTTGGCTGGCGGTCCGGCGGGCGCCGCCGGCCGTCATGGCGACGCGCCGCCATGTAGGGAAATTCGAACCGGACGACGCGGTGCCCGCGTTCGGCGAGCCGGTTCGCCATGGCGGTCATGAACGGGCTGTCCATGGGCGAACCGGCGCCGTGCGAGAGCGCGAGGGTGATCTCGGCGTCCGCTGGTCCGTCGACCAGCCATTCGCTGATCATTGTCGCGGTTCGGCCGGCAAGCGTCAGAGGTCGGAGAAGAAGTCGTTCCCCTTGTCGTCCACCACGATGAACGCCGGGAACTTTTCCACCTCGATGCGCCAGACCGCCTCCATGCCGAGTTCCGGGAACTCCTGGACCTCGACCTTCTTGATCGAATTCAGCGCCAGCTTGGCAGCGGCGCCGCCGACCGAGCCGAGGTAGAAGCCGCCGTGCTTCTTGCAGGCTTCGCGGACGACCGGTGAGCGGTTGCCCTTGGCCAGCGTCACGAAGCTGCCACCGGCAGCCATGAACGGCTCGACGTAGCTGTCCATGCGGCCGGCCGTGGTCGGCCCGAACGAACCCGAGGCGTAGCCGGCGGGGGTCTTGGCGGGACCGGCGTAATAGATCGGGTGGTTCTTGACGTAGTCGGGCAACGGCTTGCCGGCGTCGATCAGTTCCTGGAGCTTGGCGTGGGCGATGTCGCGGGCCACGATCATCGGCCCGGTCAGCGAGACCCGGGTCTTGATCGGAAATTGCGACAACGTCCGGCGGATCTCGTCCATCGGCCGCGTCAGGTCGATCTCGACGGCGTCGGCGGTCAGCGTGCTTTCGTCGATGTCGGGGAGGTATTTGGCCGGATCCGCTTCCAGTCGCTCGAGATAGATGCCGTCGCGGGTGATCTTGGCGGTGGCCTGACGGTCGGCCGAGCACGACACGCCGATGCCGATCGGGCAACTCGCCCCGTGCCGCGGCAGGCGGATCACCCGGACGTCATGGCAGAAGTACTTGCCGCCGAACTGCGCGCCGATGCCCATTTCGCGGGTCATCTGCAGGATCTTCTGCTCCCACTCCCGGTCGCGGTAGGCGTGGCCGCTCTCGGAACCGGCGTCCGGCAGGCCGTCAAGGTAGCGGCACGAGGCGAGCTTCACGGTCTTCAGGTTGAACTCGGCCGACGTGCCGCCGATGACGATCGCCAGATGATAGGGTGGGCACGCGGCGGTGCCGAGCGTCCGGATCTTGGTGTCCAGAAACGTTGCCAGGGAGGCCGGGTTCAGGACCGCCTTGGTCTCCTGGTACAGGAAGGTCTTGTTCGCCGAGCCGCCGCCCTTCTGGACGAACAGGAACTTGTAGGCATCGCCCTGTGCGGCGTAGAGCTCGATCTGCGCCGGCAGGTTGGACGCGGTGTTCTTCTCGGTGAACATGTCGAGCGGGGCCAACTGGCTGTAGCGCAGGTTGGTGTTCACGTAGGTGTTGTAGACGCCGCGCGACAGCGCCTCTTCGTCGTCGAAGCCGGTGAAGATATTCTGGCCCTTCTTGCCCATGACGATGGCGGTGCCGGTGTCCTGGCACATCGGCAGCACGCCGCCGGCGGCGATCGAGGCGTTCTTCAGCAGATCGTAGGCGACGAAGCGGTCGTTGGCCGAGGCATCAGGGTCGTCGAGGATGGTGCGAAGTTGCTGGAGATGGCTCGGGCGCAGGAGGTGCGAGATGTCGCGAAACGCCTGCTCCGCGAGCAGCGTCAGTCCCTCCGGCTGAACGCAGACCACCTCGCGCCCGCCGAGGTTGGCGACCGAGACATGGTCGGAGGTCAACTTGCGGAACTCGGTGGTGTCGGGGCCGAGCGGGAACATCTCGGTGAAGTCGAACGCCGTCATCGGGTGTCCTCTCTCCTGGCTCGCTGGCCGGCGCCGACCGGGGCGCGGCCCGGCCTTACTTCTTCTTGCGGAAATGATCGAGCGACACGACTTCGCCACTGCCGCCGTCGGCCGGCGCGTCACCGCCGGCGTCCGGAGGCGTCGGGTCGGGATCCGGGTCGCCGGAATTGCTGGAAGCGTTTTCCTGGAACTGCAGGCCGAACTGCACGGACGGGTCGGCGAACCCGCTCAGCGCCTCGAACGGCACGACGAGGCGTTCGCGGACGTCGTTGAAGCTCAGCATCACGGAGAAGCGGCGGTCCTCGACCTCCAGGTTCCAGTACTGGAACTGGACCACGATGGTCATCTCCTCGGGATAGCGCTCCACCAGGTAGTGCGGGATGTCGACGCCGGGAGCCCGGGTCTTGAAGGTCAGGTAGAAGTGATGGTTGCCCGGCAGTCCGTGCTCGGCAGCCCGCCTGAGGGCATCGCGCACGACGCCTCGCAGGGCGTTCTCGACCATCAGGTCGTACCGGAAATGATCTTCCGCCATTGGTTCTCTTAGGCTCGGGACGTCCCGCCAATGAACACCACCGACCGGCGGGTCTCAAGGCAAAACTTGCGGAGGCGAGGGAGGGAAGTACGGGCCTTCTGTTGCTAGGCGGCCCGCGAGCCCCACGTTACGACGCTAACCGCAACGGATTGGTCGGGGTTCCTTACCGCTTAGGCAGCGGCGCGGAGTTCCCCAGCATAGTTGTCATTCGCAACTACATTATAGCCCGATAACGGTGGTACCATGCCGAGCGAAAAGACGGCCTTTACCACGCGCGTCGATCCTGTTTCGCCCCCAGGGTCTCCGGCAGAGCCGGAGGAATTTGGTGGAGGCGCCGGGTACTGCCCCCGGGTCCGCTACGCTTATTCCGTCGCCCGTTTATCGCCATAGTCGACCGTCGCCGACGCCTTCACATATAGGCGCTTCGAGGCGCAAACGAAAGGGGCGTTTCACGGCGACCGACTCGGCTATCATGGGTTGGTCTCGACGGAGGATCGCCATGCGTCAGTACCACGATCTGATGGACCGCGTGCTGTCGTCCGGTACGCTCAAGGGCGATCGGACAGGCACCGGAACCCGCAGCGTCTTCGGCCATCAGATGCGTTTCGATCTCGCCGAGGGCTTTCCCCTGGTGACCACCAAGAAGCTCCACCTCAAGTCGATCTTGCACGAACTGCTGTGGTTCCTGACCGGAGATACCAACGTGCGCTACCTGCAGGATCGCGGCGTCCGTATCTGGGACGCCTGGGCGACCCCCGACGGCGACCTCGGACCAGTGTATGGACGGCAGTGGCGGAGTTGGGAAACGGCGGGCGGCGACACCGTCGACCAGATCGCGGTTCTGCTGGAGCAGTTGCGGTCGAATCCGAATTCGCGGCGGCTGATCGTGTCGGCGTGGAACGTCGGCGAGCTTGACGCCATGGCGCTCGCGCCCTGCCACTGCCTGTTCCAGTTCTACGTGGCCGACGGCAAGCTGTCCTGCCAGCTCTACCAGCGCAGCGCCGACATTTTCCTGGGAGTGCCCTTCAACATCGCGTCCTACGCGCTGCTGACGCACATGATCGCGCACGTCACCGGGCTTCGGGTCGGGGAGTTCGTCCACACCTTCGGCGACGCGCACCTCTACCTCAACCATCTGGAGCAGGCTCGCGAACAACTAGGCCGCGAACCGCTGCCGCTGCCCCGACTTTGGCTGAACCCCGAGGTCGACGATCTGTTCGCCTTCCGGTTCGAGGACATCCGCGTGGAAGGGTATGAGGCTCACCCGCACATCGCCGCTCCTGTCGCGGTTTGAACGGGTTCGACGTGGCGCTTCGTTTGGATCCTTTGGCGGAGGGCGACCGGCTGGCCCGTGAAGGCAACCGGCAGGCGGCGGTCGAGGCGTACGACAAGGCGGTCGACGGCGCTCCGATCAGCGCCCGCGCCCGGGCCGCCGACCTGCTCCTCGAACTCGGCCGCCTCGATGCGGCCCTGGAGCGTGCCGAGGCGGCTTGGCGGATCGCGCCGGACGCGCCTGAAGCGCTGCTGCTGATGGGAAGGGTGGCTTGGCGGGCACGCGCGGTGAGGGAGGCGCTGACCTGTCTGGATCGGATTCCGGAATCCTCGGCGCTGTGGCCGGCGGCTCAGGCGGAGCGGGCCGAGGCACTTCTCGCCGGACGACGCGCCGACGATGCCTACGGCGACGTCCGCCGCGCGCTGAACCGACACACCGACGCGCCAGCCCTCTGGCTGGCGATGGGCCATGTCCTGATGGCGCTGGAGCGGATCGAGGAGGCGGAGGACGCTTACCGGCGGTCCCTGGAGGGCCTGCCGACCTCCGGACGAGGGCTGGCGGGCCTCGCCGAGGTCTGCATGCGTCTTGGCCGCCCGGAAGAGGCGGTCACCGCCAGCGAGCGGGCGGTCGAAGTTTCGCAGGGCAACCCGGTGGCGACGACGGTGCTGGCCCATGCCCTGTTGGCGGTCGGCCGCAGCCAGGAGGGATGGGCAGCGTACGAGGCCCGGTTTGCGGCCTATTCCCTCGACCGCCGGATCGGGGTCAAGCCGCGCAGCTTCGAGACGCCCGACTGGGACGGAAGCTCGCTTGCAGACTCCTCGATCCTGGTGTGGGGCGAGGGCACCCCGGCGGACGAAGCGCATTTCGCGGCGCTGATCCCGGCTGTGCTGGCCCAGGATCCGAGCCCGTTGATCCTGGAATGCGATCCGCGCCTCGTCGGTCTGTTCAAGCGATCTTTCCCGGCGGTCGAGGTGGTTCCCCGGACCACCCCTCCCGATCCCGAGCTGGTCGGGCGGTTTCTGCATTGGCAGAGCGCGCTCGGCGGCTTGCCGCACCGCCTCGCCTCCTGCCGGAATGGTCACTCGGCGGTGATGACGGCGTATCTGAAGGCGGACGAGGCGAAGGCCGAGCGGTGGCGATCGCGGTGGACGAGCGACGGCCCGGCCCGGGTCATCGGCCTGGCGTGGCGGCATCCCGACGCGCAGATGGAGCGCCGCTCGGCGCCGCTTGCGCCGCTTCTGGATGCCCTGTCGGCGCCGGGCCGGGTGTTGGTGGCCTTGCAGCGTGGCATGACCGACAACGAGCGTGCGCTGGCGACCGACCGGATGCGCGTCGAGCCGGATTGGGACCCCAACGACGTCGACGACCTGATGGCGCGGTCGTCGGCCTGCGATGTCGTGGTGACCGTCGATTCGCTGGTTGCGCATCTGTCGGCCGGTGGCGGAACCGACACCCGGATCCTGCTGGACGCCGGCGCGGATTCGCGCTGGGGCGCTGGGCGGGCCCGCACCGCGTGGTATCCGACGGCAAGGCTTTACTGGCAGGACCTCAGCGGCGGCTGGAGCCGGGCCATCACCGGGTTGCGCGGGGCGGTGGACGGCGGTTGACCCGGACTCAGGCGGGACGACCGCTACCGGCCAGCCCGACAAGGAGGGCGGCTGCCCTCTCCATGGCGTCTCGCCAATTTCCCGGCGGCTCGGCCTCGACCAGACGGATCGGCCCGAGATAGCCGTCGCGTCCGCCGACCTTCGGCAGCCAGGCGCGCTCCCGCAGGATCTCGATGGTGGGCGTTCCTGACGCGCCGGCCAGTACCGTTACCGAGCTGGACATGCCGACCACGGCGTCGAGGCTGGCGGCCAGCGCCGCCGCGCCGTCGAGGTCGTTGCGCTTGTCGAGGAAGTCGACGTCCGTCACCTCGACTCCGAAGCGGTCCCGGATCGCAGCCCTATCGGCTCCGGACGCGGTGTACTGCAGGTCGACGAAACGGAAGCCCGACAACCCGAGGATAGGGCCCCAGGCGTCGAGTGGCGCGTAGTAGCGGCTTCGATCACTGCCCTGGCGCGAACTGCCCCAGACGATGCCGACGAGGGTGGATGCAGGGGCGCCAGCCCGCAGGCGATCGCGGAACGCCGTCACGCGGTCGGGATCCGGCGTCAGGTAGCCGCCCGGCGCGATCGGCTCGGTGCGCGGCGGGCCGAGCCGGAGCGGCAGGCTGCCGGCCTCGATCCAGGCATCCGGGGCGGGGGCGGCGTCGGCCAGCCAGCCGTAGTCGAAGATCGGCCTGACGCCGCTGCGGCGGCGGTCGTAGGGCACGACGCTGGCTTCCGGCAGGCTGCGCCGGAACAGCCCGACGAGCCGCGGCTCCACCTCCACGATCACGCCGGCTCCGAGAGCGAGCAGCCGGGCTACCGAGGCGGCAAAGCGCAACTCGTCGCCAAGGCCCTGCTCGGCGGCGACCAGCAGCAGGCCCGGTGGCGGGCCCGCGGTCCAGCGCGGGACCTCCAGGTTGCGTCGGAGCGGCGCCGATGGCAGGGCCGGCTCCAAGCGGGCCTCGTAGGCCGCATATCCTTCTTCCAAGCGGTCTGCCATGAGCAGCGCGAACGCCCGGTTGAGCGCGACGCGCGGATCAACGGGGGCGAGGCGGTAGGCGGCCTCGATCGCCACGAACGCCTCGGGGTAGCGTCCGAGCCGGTTCAGCACCTCGGCACGATTGGCATGCGCCTGGGCGAGATCAGGGCGCTGCCCGAGCAGTCGGTCGTAGACGGCGAGGGCGCCATCCAGGTCCTCGGCGGCGAGCAGCGCGGCCGCCAGCCCGAGGGCCGCCGGCGTCAGCGCCGGGGTCGCCTGATGAAGACGCCGCAGGATCGTGATCGCCGGCGCCGGGTTGCCCTTCGCCACCAGCACGCCCGCGAGGTTGACCACCGCCTCGACGGTGTTCGGACGTTGGTCGAGCACGGCGCGGAAAGCCTTGTCGGCTTCATCGAGAAGACCGGCCGAACGGGCGATCACGCCGAGGGCGAACAGCAGGTCCGGATCGTCGGGCGACGCGCGCAGCAAGCCGTCCAGCAGCGCCACCGCCGCTTCCGAGTCGCCGCCGCTGGCCAACTGGCGGGCCCGCACGATGTCGTTCCTGTGGAGGTCAGTCATTCCGGCCTGCGGCGGTCAGTCATTCCGGCACCTTGCCGACTCCTTCCGGCCGGTGCCAGTGTGTCGGAATGATCCCCACACCCGACCCCGCGCCGGCGATCGTCCTGGTTGCCGCCATGGCCCGCAATCGCGTGATCGGCGTCGACGGCGACCTGCCCTGGCGGCTGCCGGACGACCTGAAACGCTTCAAGGCGCTCACCCTCGGCAAGCCGATGATCATGGGGCGCAAGACCTTCGACTCGATCGGTCGGGCGCTGCCCGGGCGGCGCACCATCGTGGTCACGCGGGATCGAGCCTGGACGGCCGCCGGCGTCGAGACCGCGGGGTCGCTGGACGAGGCGCTGGGCATGGCGGCCTCCGGCGCGACTGACGAGATCGTGATCGCCGGAGGCGGCGAGATCTACGCCCAGGCCTTGCCGCGGGCCGATCGGCTCAGGCTGACCCTGGTCGACCTGGCGCCCGAGGGCGATGCCAGGTTCCCGGAGTTCGACCCGGCCGAGTGGCGGGAGACTGAACGTGAGCCGCACGCGGCGGCGGAGGGACGCCCGGCCTTCGTGTTCGTCGACTACGCCCGCGCCGGTCGTTGCTGACGGTTCACTCGAACACGATGCTGGGCAGCTGGCGTCGGCTTTCGCCGATGCGCAAGGCGACATCCTGCCAGACCCGGTCGGCGACCGCCGCGAAGGCCAGCGCGTTGGCGCTGTCGGGTTCGGCGGCGACGATCGGCGTGCCCGCGTCGCCGGCCACCCGGATCGACAGATGCAGCGGGATCTCGCCGAGGAACGGCACTCCCAGCCGCTCGGCCTCGTCGCGGGCGCCGCCGTGACCGAAGATCTCGCTGCGCTCGCCGCAGTGCGGGCACAGGAAGTAGCTCATGTTCTCGACGATGCCGATGACCGGCACGTCGACCCGTCGGAACATGTTCAGGCCCTTGCGGGCGTCCAGCAGAGCGATGTCCTGCGGCGTGGAGACGATCACCGCGCCGGCCAGCGGCACGCGTTGCGCCATGGTCAACTGGGCGTCGCCGGTGCCCGGCGGCATGTCCACGACGAGGATGTCGAGTTCGCCCCATTCGACGTCGCGCAGCATCTGCTCGAGCGCGCTCATCACCATCGGACCGCGCCAGATCGTGGGGGTGTCCTCGGCCACCATGAAGCCGATCGACATGCATTTGACGCCGTGGTTGATCAGCGGGATCAGGGTCTTGCCGTCCTTGGTCTGTGGCTTATCGCGGATGTTCATCATGCGCGGCAGCGACGGCCCGTAGACGTCGGCGTCCATCAGGCCGACGCGCAGGCCCTGCAGCGCCAGCGCCAGCGCCAGGTTGGTGGCGACCGTGGACTTGCCGACCCCGCCCTTGCCCGAGGCGACCGCCACGATCGAGCGGATGCCGGTGATGTCGGGCCGGGCCGGCTTGGCGCCCTGCGCACGGTCCTGGCCGTGACCATGTGCGTGATCGTGCGTCGCCGGAGCCTTCGGCGCGCCGGCTTGCCCGGCGCGATGCGCGGTCAGCACGGCGGTGACCGACGTCACCCCGTCCATCGCCAGCACCGCCGCCTCGGCGGCGCGGCGTAGTCGATCCAGCTTCGGTCCGCGCGCCGGATCGACTTCCAGCGCGAAGCCCACATTGCCGTCCTTGATCACCAGCCCGGAGATGGCGGCGAGTTCCGGGAGCGCGCCCGCGCCGTCGGGATCGATGACTCCGGCAAGCGTACCGCGGACCGACGTTTCTGAGACCGTTGCCATGCTTGAAATCCCCACAAATCCGACGATATGCCCACAACGATGGGTCACGAGCCAGGACTGCCGGGACATAGAGGCTCGGGGTCTGCTTTGCAACGCGTAGACCGCATGCTAAGCCGGCCGGTGGTCAGGGTTAGGATGAAAGGACAACGATATGCCGTGGAGCGATCAGGGCGGCGGTGGCCAAGGGCCATGGGGGGGCGGTGGTTCCGGCGGATCCGGCGGGGGGCGCGGTAATTCCCCCTGGGGTCGACCCGGTGGCGGTGGACCGAATCCCAAGGACATCGAGGATATGCTGCGACGAAGCCAGCAACGCTTTCGCGGGATGTTTCCGCGCGGATTCGGCGGCCCCAAGCTGATCGGCCTCGGCGTTCTGGTCCTGGTGCTGATCTGGGGTGCCAGCGGGTTCTACCGCGTGCAGCCGAGCCAGCAAGGCGTCGAGCTCGTGTTCGGCCGCTTCACCGGCATTCCGACGGACGCGGGACTGCACTGGAACTGGCCGACGCCGATCGGTGAGGTCTACCTTCCGAACGTTACCGTGGAGAACCGCGTCGAGATCGGCTTCCGCTCTGTCGGCGAGACGTCAGCGCGCGCAGGCGCCAACCGGGACGTTCCGGAAGAGAGCCAGATGATCACCGGTGACGAGAACCTGGTGGACATCGACTTCGTCGTGTTCTGGCGGATCTCGGATGCTGCGAAATACTTGTTCGTGCTGCGCGATCCCGACCAGACCATCAAGGTCGCGTCCGAGGCGGTGATGCGCGACATCATCGGCGGAACCCGCATCCAGGACGCCCTGACCGACCGTCGTGGACCGATCGAGAGCGAGGCCCAGGTTCAGATCCAGCGCCTGGTCGACGAGTACGGGGCCGGCATCGAGGTGCGCCAGGTGCAGTTGCTGGAGGTGGATCCGCCGACGCAGGTCATCGACTCGTTCAACGAGGTGACCCGTGCCCGCCAGGACCTGGAACGGTTGAAGAACGAGGCCGAGGCGTACCGCAACGACGTGGTGCCGAGGGCGCGAGGCGAGTCGGCGCAGATCGTCGAGGAGGCCGACGCCTACCGCCAGGAGGTCGTCAACCGGGCCCAGGGTGACGCCAACCGCTTCAACTCCGTGTACCAGGCCTACGCGCAATCGAAGGACGTCACCTCGCAGCGCATCTATCTCGAGACCCTCGAGGAAGTGCTGAAGAACGTGAACAAGGTGATCATCGACGACAGCGCCGGCGGAACCGGAGTGATTCCTTATCTGCCGTTGCCGGAGATCCAGAAACGCGTGACACGGCCCAATCCCCCGGTTAACGGCCGCGCGCAGCAGGGGGGCACCCAATGAACCGCACGCTCGCCGTCATCGGTGTCGTCGTGATCGCGCTCGGCTTCGTCGCGGTCAACTCCCTCTTCGTCGTGTCGCAGACCCAGCAGGCCCTGGTCCTGCGGCTTGGCGAACCCCGCCGGGACATCCAGTCCCCGGGCCTGCACGCCAAGATCCCGTTCATCGAGAACACGGTGTTCCTGGAGCGCCGGGCCCTCGATGTCGACCCGCCGCGCCAGCAGGTCATCCTCGCCGATCAGAAGCGCCTCGATGTCGACAGCTACGCGCGTTACCGGATCATCAACCCGCTGCTGTTCTACCAGGCGGTCCGCACCGAGCGGGACGCCCGGGCCCGGCTGTCGTCGATCATCAACTCGACGATGCGCCGCGTGCTCGGCAGCGCCACCCTGTTCGACGTGCTGTCGGAACGGCGGGTGTCGATCATGTCCGACATCCGGTCGAGCGTGAACGAGTCGGCCGGCCGGCTCGGGATCGAGATCATCGAGGTGCGGGTCCGGCGCGCCGACTTCCCGGAATCGATCCGGGAGACGACGTACAATCGGATGAAGTCCGAGCGTGAGCGTGAGGCTCGGGAGTTCCGGGCCCAGGGTTCCGAGCAGGCGCAGAAAATCCGCGCCGACGCCGACAAGCAGCGCGTGATCATCGTCGCCGAGGCGCAGAAGCAGGCCGAGACCCTGCGCGGCGAGGGCGACGGCGAGGCGATCAAGATCTACGCCGACGCGTTCGGCAAGGACGTCGAGTTCTTCTCGTTCTACCGCTCGATGCAGGCCTACCGCACCGCCATCACCGACCCCGACACGACAACGATGGTGCTGTCGCCGAACAGCGACTTCTTCCGGTACTTCAACTCGATCGACGGGACGTCGTCTCCGAGCGTGCCGGCATCGGAAGCGGCTCGGCCGATCAACTGACCGGGGCGGGCGCCGTCATGCAGGATCTGCTGACGGCGCTCGCTTTGGTGCTGGTCATCGAGGGGGTGCTGTACGCGGCGTTTCCCTTGGCGATGCGCCGGGCTTTGGAAGCCGCCCTGGCGGCTCCGGACACTACCTTGCGCGTCGCCGGTCTGGTGGCCGCGGTCCTGGGGGTGGCGCTGGTGTGGTTGATTCGGGCCTAGCATCGTATGGGCCCCAGCATCGTTCGGGCCCAGCATCGTAACGGTCTGCCAAACCGCCGCCGCAATCCTCCGGCAATGAGGTATCCTGTGACAACGACGTGGTCCGGATCCGGGTCGGCGTTGACTGGCGTCGCCGGTTGCCTACCTGATTGTTGATCCGACGCACGTTGCGCGCCAGTCCGCCCGTACCGAGTCGAAGAGAGGAAGACGACTGATGACCGTTCTGGTTCGACACGAGGCAGAGGGGGCCGGTCACGGATCGACGTTTCGATCGGTGGCACGTCTTGGGCTGACGGCCGTGATGGCCGCGGCCCTGCTCGTCCAGGGGGTATCGGCGGCGGACGCCAGGCCGCTGCCGGAAAGCTTCGCCGATCTGGCCGACCGGCTTCTGCCGGCTGTGGTCAACGTCGCGACGACACAGACCGTGCAGGATCGCGGCCCGTCGATGGACATGCCGCAGTTCCCGCCGGGCTCGCCGTTCGAGGAGTTCTTCAAGGACTTCTTCGAGCGCAACGGCGGCAACCGGCCCCAGCAGCCGCGCCGGGCGCAATCGCTCGGTTCCGGGTTCCTGGTGTCCAACGACGGCATCGTGGTCACCAACAACCATGTTATCGCGGACGCCGACGAGATCACGGTGCGGCTCTCCGACGACACCGAGTTTCCGGCCAAGCTGCTGGGCACCGACCCGAAGACCGACGTCGCCGTGCTGAAGATCGATCCGGGCAACCGCGAACTGCCGTTCGTGAAGTTCGGCGATTCCGACAAGCTGCGCGTCGGCGACTGGGTGGTGGCGATCGGCAACCCGTTCGGCCTCGGCGGAACGGTCACCGCCGGCATCGTCTCGGCCCGGGGCCGGGACATCGGGCAGGGACCGTATGACGACTTCATCCAGACCGACGCCTCGATCAACCGCGGCAATTCCGGCGGCCCGCTGTTCAACCTCGATGGCGACGTGATCGGCATCAACACGGCGATCTTCTCGCAGTCGGGTGGCTCCATCGGCATCGGCTTCGCCATCTCCTCCAAGTTGTCGTCGAACGTGGTGGCGCAGCTGCGGGAGTTCGGGCGCACGCGCCGGGGCTGGCTCGGTGTGCGGATCCAGCAGGTGACCGACGAGATCGCGGAGTCGCTGGGCCTTCAGAAGGCCCGCGGCGCCCTGGTTGCCGACGTGACCCCGGACGGTCCGGCCAAGGCTGCCGGCATCCAGGCGGGCGACGTGATCCTGAAGTTTGCCGGCCAGGACGTGTCCGAGATGCGCGAGTTGCCGCGCATCGTCGCCGAGACCGAGGTCGGGAAGACGGTGAACGTTCAGGTCTGGCGCGACGGCAAGCCGCTCGAGGTCGACGCCAAGCTCGGTGAGCTTGAGGCCGCCGAGCAGGCCAGCCTGACCAAGGAAATGCCGGCCCCGCAGGAGGCGCCCAAGGGTGCCGAGGCACGCATTGAATCACTTGGCCTTGGACTCGCCACTCTGACGCCGCAATTGCGTGGTGAATACACCATAGGTGAACAGGTAGACGGCGTGGTGGTCACGCAGGTGGATCCCTCCGGCACCGCTGGCGAGAAGGGGCTTCGCCCCGGCGATGTGATCGTCGAGGTGGCCCAGGAAGAGGTCCGGTCTCCGGACGACGTCGACCGCGGCGTGAAGGCCGCCGCTGAAAAAGGTCGCAAATCGGTTCTGCTGTTGATCGACCGGCAGGGCGAGATGCGTTTCGTTGCGCTCCGCATCGATAAGGGCTGATCCCCCCGCCCCCCGTAGGCCCTCTTTGCGGAGTGTGAGGCGGCGCCGGTCTTCGGACCGGCGCCGTTCTCGTTGTGGGTACCGGTGGCCGCCGCCGATCAGGCGAAGGCGACGCATCTCTCGCAAGCCGTGCCGCGCACGTCCCGCCGCAGATGGGCGGCGCGCAGCGCCCGGAAGCGCGCCGACCCCCAGCTCTCCAGGAACGGCGTGGTGTTGAGGTCGCCCATGTGGAAGCGGCCGTCGTGGTCGAAGCAGCAGGCGCTGAGCCGGCCGTCCCAGGTGACGTGGCCCTCGGTGAACACCGACCAGCAGGGCAGGGCGTCCCGCAGCGCGCCGATCCGGCCGCGGTTACCGGCTGTGACCGCCCATCCCTCGCCGCGCTCGTCGTCGCCGACCAGCTCCGCCTGGCTGTACAGCGGCAGGGCGTAGACCTCGTCCAGCAGTGGGCTAATCTCGTCGACGACGGCCCGCATGCGCTCGCCCTGCTCGCCGTCGTACTCGATGTAGCTCGCGTACAGCCCGCAGCGGTGGCCGGTCTCGCGCTCGACCTGGTCGCGCACTTTGCCCGCGCCCCGGATGTTGCTCATCATCCCCGCGTAGAGGCCGCGCTTCACCCTGGCGATCGAAGCGAACTGCTCGGCATCGGCGTAGTTCAGCGAGAACTTCAGGCTGTCGAGCCCGGCCCGGAACACCGCGTCGAGCCGGTCAGGTGTCGCCAGCGACCCGTTGGTCGTGAGGAATACGTAGGGATAGCCGGCGACGGTCTTCGCGAACGCCACCGCCTCCGGCAGCCAGGGCAGCAGGAAGCTCTCGCCGAGATAGAACAACCCCAGTTCCTCGACCCCGGCCTGGCGCATCTCGACGGCAAGCCGCTCGTACAGCCCCCGGTCCATGTCCTTCTGGTCCCGCAGCATCATCGAGCGCGCGCAGAACGAGCAGGCGTAGTTGCAGCGTCCGGTCAGCTCGATCTTGACCGAGCGTGGCGCCGGCGGGCTCGCGGTGCGGTGCGAGAGTGGGATGCCGGTGACGGCGTCGATCCGCGCGGTGATGGACATGCGGGCTCCGGGGTGCGTGGCCTGGTCCCCGACGCTACGCCCCGCGGCGATCCGGCGATTTGCGCCGGATCAAATCCGGCCGCCGCCGGGACTCTGCAATTCCGCGGCGCGGTAGCCCTGCAGGTACAGCAGGCCGGTCAGGTCGCCATGGTCGATCCGGAAGCCTGCCGCCTCGCGCACCGCCGGCTTGGCCCGGAAGGCGACGCCGAGACCAGCGGCCTGCAGCATCGCCAGGTCGTTGGCGCCGTCGCCGACGGCGACCGCGTCGGCCACGCCGCACCCGAGGCGACCGGCGATTTCCTCGAGGGCCGCCAGCTTGGCGTCGCGGCCGAGGATCGGGAGCGCCACCGTGCCGGTCAGCGCGCCGTTGGCGGTCTCCAGTTGGTTGGCCCGGTCCTCGTCGAAGCCGAGCCGGACCCGGATCGCCGAGGTCATCGGCGTGAAGCCGCCGGACACCAGGGCGCAATAGGCGCCGTTCGCCTTCATCGTCGCCACCAGTTCGGCCGCGCCCGGGGTGATCTGGAGCCCGGCCAGCACCGCGGCGATGGCGGTCTCGGGCAGGCCGGCGAGCATGGCCACCCGCTCGGTCAGCGCCGCCTCGAAGTCGAGCTCGCCGCGCATGGCACGGGCGGTGATCGCCGAGATGACCTCTTTCAGCCCGGCGTACTCGGCCAGTTCGTCAAGGGATTCCGACGTGATGATGGTGGAGTCCATGTCGGCGATCAGGAGGCGCCGGCGCCGGCCCGTGGCGGCCTGGGCGTTGGCGTCGACCGGGCGATCCCCAAGCGCCTCGCGGACCCGGACGATTGCGACCGCCGGATCGGCGGCGTCGAACGGCAAATCCAGGGCGACCGCGTCGGCGAGCCAGTCGGGAGCGCCGACCCGCGCCCCGCAGCGCCGCAGCGCTTCGGCGGCGCACTCCGCCAGCGCGTCGTCGAGGCGGCGCCGGGCAGGATCTGTGATCAGCGTCAGGACATGTTGCATGGCGCCGCCTTATGGCTTAGCGGCTGGCCCCATGTCCAGCCTGCCCGACACTCCCCCGGCCGACGCCGCCGTCTCCGTCCTGGTGATCGCCGGCCCGACCGCCTCCGGCAAGTCGGCCCTGGCGCTGCGGATCGCCGAGGCGGCGGGCGGCGTCGTCATCAACGCCGATTCCATGCAGGTGTACCGCGACCTCAGGATCCTGACCGACCGGCCGTCGCCGTCGGCGGAGGCCAGGGCGCCGCACGCCCTGTACGGCGTGCTGGACGCCGCCGACCGCGGCTCGGCGGCGTGGTGGCGCGAGGCGGCGCTGGCCGAGATCGCCGCCGCGACCGCCGCCTGCCGCCTGCCGATCCTGTGCGGCGGCACCGGCCTGTACCTGCGCGCGCTTCTCGAGGGCATCGCCGAGATTCCGCCGGTGCCGGCCGCGGTCTTCGACGCAGCCGCCGCCCGCCACGCGGCGTTGGGCGGCGAGGCCTTCCGCGAGGAGCTGCGGGACCTCGACCCGGCCGCCGCCGACCGTCTGTTCCCGGGCGACGGGCAGCGGCTGCAGCGGGCCTGGGCGGTGGCGCGCGCCACCGGCAGGACGCTGTCGTCGTGGCAGGCCGAGGCCGCGCCGCCGCCGCCGGGGCTGCTGTTCCGCCGTGTCCTGTTGGCCCCGCCCCGCCCGGTGTCGGCCGACGCCGTCGAGCGGCGGTTCCGGGTCATGATCGAGGCCGGGGCCATCGACGAGGTGCGGAAGCTCCTGACGCGCCGCCTGGAGCCGTCGCTGCCGGCCATGAAGGCGCTCGGGGTCCCGCAGATCGCCGCCTTCCTGGACGGCAGGGCGACGCTGGAGGAAGCGGTGCGGGCATCGGTGGTGGCGACCCGGCAGTACGCCAAGCGCCAGCGCACCTGGTTCCGTCATCAATTCCGGGCCGACCTGAACGTTCTCGCGCAATTTTCGGAAAGCGGATTTGAAGAAATGTTTCCGAAAATTCGCGAACTTGTGTTGACGCCCCCGGCCTGACTATCTAGGTTCCGCCGGCTGGCGCGGGCGAACCCCGCGCCATGTCTGTCTTTGACCCTGATCCGGCCCGCCCCAGCCACGAGGTGACGGCGGCTCGCCCGATCGCAGCAGAAGGAGCGGAACGGTGGCTCAGCCCCGCAGTTCAACCCCCCGTCGCCCCGCGGCGCCTACGACGATGTCGGGCGCGGCGATCATCCTCAAGGCGCTGCAGGACCAGGGCGTAGAGGTCGTATTCGGCTATCCCGGCGGGGCGGTATTGCCGATCTACGACGAACTCTTCAAGACCAACGCGGTCCGCCACATCCTGGTCCGTCACGAGCAGGCGGCGGTGCACGCCGCCGAGGGCTACGCGCGCTCGACCGGCAAGGTCGGCGTGGTGCTGGTCACCTCGGGGCCCGGCGCCACCAACGCGGTGACGGGCCTGACCGACGCGCTGATGGACTCGATTCCGATCGTCTGCCTGACCGGGCAGGTGCCGACGCACCTGATCGGCAACGACGCGTTCCAGGAAGCCGACACCACCGGCATCACCCGGCCGTGCACCAAGCACAACTACCTGGTGCGGGAGCCGGGGCAACTTGCCCGGGTGATGCACGAGGCGTTCTACGTGGCGTCGCACGGCCGGCCCGGGCCGGTGGTCATCGACCTGCCCAAGGACATCCTGTTCGCCGACTGCCCCTACATCGAGGCGTCGGAGGTCGAGACCAAGAGCTACCGCCCGCAGGTCAAGGGCGACACCTCCGCCATCGAGCGCGCCGTCGAACTGATCGCCAAGGCCAAGCGGCCGATCTTCTACGGCGGCGGCGGGTTGATCAACGCCGGCCCGAAGGCCTCGAAGCTGTTCACCGAGTTCGTGCACAAGACCGGCTTCCCGGCCACCCTGACCCTGATGGGGCTGGGCGCGCTGCCGGCCACCGACGACAGGTTCCTCGGCATGCTCGGCATGCACGGGACCTACGAGGCCAACTGGGCGATGCACGAATGCGACGTCATGGTCTGCATCGGCGCCCGCTTCGACGACCGGGTCACCGGCCGGTTGTCGGACTTCTCGCCGAACGCCAAGAAGATCCACGTCGACATCGACGCCTCGTCGATCAACAAGAACGTGCCGGTCGACATCCCGATCGTCGGCGACGCCGGAATCGTGCTGGAGCAGATGCTCGCGGTGTGGAAGGCCAAGGGCTACCAAGCCGACCAGGCGGCGCTGTCCAAGTGGTGGAAGCGGATCGAGGGCTGGCGGGCCCGCAAGTGCCTGGCCTACCGGTCGAGCCCGGATATCATCCTGCCGCAGCACGCCATCCGGCGGCTGTACGAGAAGACCCGCGGCATGGACTGCTACATCACCACCGAGGTCGGCCAGCACCAGATGTGGGCGGCCCAGTATTTCGGCTTCGACGAGCCGAACCGCTGGATGACCTCGGGCGGCCTCGGTACCATGGGCTACGGCTTTCCGGCCGCCATGGGCGTGCAGATCGCGCACCCCGACGCCCTGGTCATCGACATCGCCGGCGAGGCGAGCTTCCTGATGAACATCCAGGAGCTGTCGACCATGAAGCAGTACGACCTGCCGGTGAAGGCTTTCATCATCAACAACCAGTGGATGGGCATGGTCCGCCAGTGGCAGGAGCTGATCCACGGCGGCCGCTACTCCGAGAGCTACTCGGCGGCGCTGCCGGACTTCGTCAAGGTCGCCGAGGCCTTCGGCGGCGTCGGCCTGCGGGCGACCAAGATGTCGGAGCTGGACGACGTGATCGACGAGATGATCAGCACGCCGCGCACGGTGGTCGCGGACATCCTGGTCAAGCAGGACGAGAACTGCTTTCCGATGATCCCCTCGGGCGCTGCCCATCACGAAATGCTTCTCGGCCCGGAGGATCAGGCCGAGCGGCGGACCTCCGAAGAGGGGATGGTGCTCGTCTGAACCGGTTGCGACCGGATTCCGCCGGGCGCGGGGACCGGTCGCCGACCGCCATCGTCCGCAACGTCGTGGGGGTGCGCCCGGTCCGGCGCGGCGCCCGGGGAGTGATCAGGTGAAACCTTCCGAGATGCCGATCGAGCGGCATACCTTCGCCGTGCTCGTGGCCAACGAGCCCGGCGTCCTGGCCCGCGTGATCGGGCTGTTTTCCGGCCGGGGCTACAACATCGAGAGCCTGACGGTGTCGGAGGTCGACGAGGTCAACGCGCGCTCGCGCATCACCATCGTCACGTCGGGCACCCCGATGGTGATCGAGCAGATCAAGGCGCAGCTGTTCCGGCTGGTGCCGGTCTACGACGTCCACGACCTGACCCAGGAGGGACCGCATCTCAGCCGCGAACTGGCGCTCGTGAAGATCCGCAACGTCGGCGAGCACCGCATCGAGGCGCTGCGCATCGCCGACACCTTCCGGGCCCGGGCCATCGACTCCACGCTCGAGAGCTTCGTGTTCGAGCTGACCGGCGGCACCGAGAAGCTCGACGCCTTCATCGACCTGATGGCGGCGCTCGGCGAGGTAGAGGTGTCGCGCACCGGCGTGGTCGCGATCGCCCGCGGCGCGGAACTTCAGATGCCGCTGGTGCGACGCAAGGTGGTCCGGCGCAAGCCGCGGCCCCAGGCCGCCGCCGACTGACCGAAGATGGCTTTGCACAACCGGCGTATGGACCGCCGGGCCGTCGCCCGCTAAACCGGCGCCGGACACCGCAACCGATACCCGACAACGCAAGCCCGAGAGGAGGAAACCCATGCGCGTCTATTACGATCGCGACGCCGACGTGAACCTGATCAAGACCAAGAAGGTCGTGATCGTCGGCTACGGCAGCCAGGGCCACGCCCACGCCAACAACCTGAAGGACAGCGGCGTCAAGGACATCGCCGTGGCGCTCAAGAAGGGCTCGCGTTCGGCCCCGAAGGCCCAGGCCGCCGGCCTGAAGGTCATGACGCCCGCCGAGGCCGCGGCCTGGGGCGACGTCATCATGATCCTGACGCCCGACGAGCTGCAGGGCGACATCTACAACCAGGACATCGCGCCGAACATCCGCGCCGGCGCCGCCATCGCGTTCGCCCACGGCTTCAACATCCACTTCAACTTCATCGAGGCGCGCGACGACATCGACGTCTTCATGATCGCGCCGAAGGGCCCGGGCCACACCGTGCGCTCCGAGTACCTGCGCGGCGGCGGCGTGCCCTGCCTGGTGGCGGTCGACCAGAACCCGTCGGGCAACGCGCTGGAGATCGCGCTCAGCTACTCGGCGGCGATCGGCGGCGGCCGGGCCGGCACCATCGAGACCACGTTCAAGGAAGAGTGCGAGACCGACCTGTTCGGTGAGCAGGTGGTGCTCTGCGGCGGCCTGTGCGAGCTGATCAAGGCCGGCTACGAGACCCTGGTCGAGGCCGGCTACGCGCCGGAGATGGCGTATTTCGAGTGCCTGCACGAGGTCAAGCTGATCGTCGACCTCATCTACGAGGGCGGCATCGCCAACATGAACTACTCGATCTCCAACACCGCCGAGTACGGCGAGTATGTCTCCGGCCCGCGCATCGTCACCCCGGAAGTCCGGGCCGAGATGAAGCGCGTGCTGGCGGACATCCAGTCGGGCACCTTCGCGCGCAACTGGATGCTCGAGAACCGCGTCAACCAGGCCTCGTTCAAGGCGATGCGCCGGCGCGCCGCGGAGCACGACATCGAGGTCGTCGGCGAGAAGCTGCGGGCCATGATGCCGTGGATCGCCGCCAACAAGCTGGTCGACAAGACCAAGAACTGAAGCCGGACATCCCGGTCTCGCGCGGACGGCGCCGTCGCAGGACGGCGCCGTCGGCGTTTGCGGCGTCCGGTAAGATTTTCTTCACCTTGATTGCGGCATTCTCGTCGGGCGCCGTTGAGGGTGCGACGAAAAAGTGCCAAATAGGATGAACCGCCTTTTGTAGGCGCCCGCGAATCCTGGTATCTTCGTCTTCACGGCGCGGGGAGAATCGCGGCGTCTACCGATTCCAGGCAGACGGACGCACGCGGGGCGCCCCCGGCTCATAGTCTCTTGCGGGATCGAATTCCATGTTCTTCGCCAATCTGCTCGGAATGCTCTCGGCCGACATGGCCATCGATCTTGGGACCGCGAACACGCTGGTCTACGTGAAGGGACGCGGCATCGTCCTGAACGAGCCGTCGGTGGTCGCGATCGCCACGGTCCGCGGCAAGAAGCAGGTTCTGGCCGTCGGCGACGAGGCCAAGCAGATGCTCGGCCGAACGCCCGGAAACATCCAGGCGATCCGCCCGCTGCGCGACGGCGTCATCGCCGATTTCGAAGTCGCCGAGGAGATGATCAAGCACTTCATCCGCAAGGTGCATAACCGGCGCTCGTTCGCGAGCCCGCAGGTCATCGTGTGCGTGCCCTCGGGCTCGACCGCGGTGGAGCGGCGCGCCATCCAGGAGAGCGCCGAGAGCGCCGGCGCCCGCCGGGTGTTCCTGATCGAGGAGCCGATGGCGGCGGCGATCGGCGCCAACCTGCCGGTGACCGAGCCGACCGGCTCGATGGTGGTCGACATCGGCGGCGGCACCACCGAGGTCGCCGTGCTGTCGCTTGGCGGCATCGTCTACTCGCGCTCGGTCAGGGTCGGCGGCGACAAGATGGACGAGGCGATCATCGCCTACATCCGCCGCAACCATAATCTCCTGGTCGGCGAGGGCAGCGCCGAGCGGATCAAGAAGGAGATCGGCTCGGCCTATCCGCCGGAGGACGGCGTCGGCCGGACCATGCAGATCAAGGGCCGCGACCTGATGAACGGCGTTCCGAAGGAAATCATCATCGACCAGTCGCAGATCGCCGACAGCCTGGCCGAGCAGGTCAGCCAGATCGTCGAGGCGGTCAAGGTCGCGCTCGAGCAGACCCCGCCGGAACTGGCCGCCGACATCGTCGACAAGGGCATCGTCCTGACCGGCGGCGGCGCCCTGCTCGGCAACCTCGACTTCGTGCTGCGCCACGCCACCGGCCTGCCGGTGATGATTGCCGACGACCCGCTGTCCTGCGTGGCCCTCGGCACCGGGCGCTGCCTCGAGGAGATGAAGGTGCTGCGGAACGTGCTCATCGGGGCCTACTGACCCACCGGAGGCGAGACCAGGGGGAGGTTGAACGGCGAGGATGGCACGGCGTCCGGGTTCCTTTACCAGCGACGCACAGCCGGCGCGGTCGTTCTGGAGCCGGTTCGCGTTCTCGTTGCTGCTCGCCGGCGCGTTCGCGCTGATGCTGTTGGGCAAGGCCGACGTCCTCGTCGTCGAGCGCTTCCGGACCGGCGTGGCCGATGTGCTGGCGCCGGTTCTCGAGGTGCTGTCGCGGCCGGCCGCCAGCGTCTCGGACGCGGTGGCCGCGGTCCGACGGTTCCGTGACCTGCGCACCGAGAACGAGCGCCTCAGGGTCGACAACGACCGGCTGGAGCGCTGGCAGCACGTCGCCCGTCGCCTCGAGGCCGAGAACAAGGCTCTGCGGGCGCTCGCCAACTTCGTCCACGAGCCGGCCGCCGCCTTCATCACCGCCCGCGTGATCGCCGACGCCGGTGGCGCCTTCGTGCGCAGCGCGATGATCAACGCCGGTACCGACCAGGGCGTCCGGCGCGGCCTCGCCGCCGTCGCCGGCGAGGGCCTGGTCGGCGGGGTGGTCGAGGCCGGCGCCCATCACGCCCGCATCCTGCTGATCACCGATCTGAACTCGCAGATCCCGGTGGCCGTCGAGCGGACCCGCGACCCGGCGGTGCTGGCGGGCGACAACACCCGGCTGCCGAGGCTGGTGTACCTGCCGCAGAACGCCCAGGTCCTGAACGGCGACCGGATCGTCACCTCGGGCCATGGCGGCGTCTACCCGGCCGGGTTGCCGATCGGGGTGGTCACGTCGATCGACGACGGCACCATCAAGGTGTCGCCCTACGTCGACTGGAACCGCCTGGAGTACATCCGGCTGCTCGACTACGGCCTGAACGGCGTGGTGAAGCCGAGTTCGGGCCAGTCGTCGTTCACGCTGATGGGGCCGGAGCGGTCGGCGAGCGGCCAGCTGCTGGGGCTCGGCGGGCGATGAGGACGACCGCGGTCCAGCGCGTCGACCTCTGGCTGCGCCAAGCCACGCCGATCGCGTTCATGGTGCTGCTGACGATCCTGTCGACGGTGCCGATCGGCGTGCCGGGCTACACGGCCGTGGTGCCGGCCTACACCGCGATGTCGGCGTTCTACTGGGCGGTGTTCCGCCCCGATTTGCAGCCGCCGTTCGCGCTGTTCCTGGTCGGTGTCCTGCAGGACGTCCTGGTGGCCACCCCCCTCGGGATGAGCGCGCTCACCCTGATGGTGGTGCACGGCCTGGCGGTCACCCAGCGCCGGGCGTTCCTCGGCAAGCCTTTCGTCCTGGCCTGGTTCGGCTTCGTCCTGATCTACGCGCTGGCGGCGTTCCTGGTCTGGCTGCTGGTGTCGATCCTGGCGCTGCGCCCGGTCGGCCCGGAGCCGGCGGTGTTCCAGTACCTGGTGACGGTCACGCTGTTCCCGGTCGTCGCCTGGATCTTCGTGCGGGTCCACCGCCATGTGGTCCGGTAAAATGTGGTCCGGTGGCCGGCGATGCTGAAGGCGAGCGAGCAGGACAGCCAGCGGATGTTCACCCGGCGGGCGCTGTTCCTGGCGTCGGGACAGCTTGCCCTGGTCGGTGCGCTCGGCGCGCGCCTGTACTACCTGCAGGTCGTCGAGGCCGACCGCTACGCGCTGCTGTCGCGCGACAACCAGTTCAACCTGGAGCTTCTGCCGCCGATCCGCGGCCGCATCCTCGACTCCAACGGTGTGCCGCTGGCCGACAACCAGGACAATTTCCGGGTCGAGATCGTCCGCGAGCAGACCGCCGACGTGGCCGCCACGCTCGGCTCGCTGGCGTCGATCATCGAGGTGCCGGAGTGGGAGGTGCGGCGGGTCCTCAAGGAGGTCAAGCGCAAGCGCGCCTTCGTGCCGGTGACCGTGGTCGAGAATTTGAGCCGCGAGGAGATCGCCCGGGTGGCGGTGAACGCGCCGTATTTGCCGGGCGTGCGGATCGAGGTCGGCCGGTCGCGCCGCTACCCGTTCGCCGACATCGCCGTGCACTGCACCGGCTACGTGGCGGCGGTGTCGGAGAGCGAGCTGACCGGCGACCCGGTGCTCGAGCTTCCCGACTTCCGCATCGGCAAGAGCGGGATCGAGAAGATCTACGACCTGTCGATGCGCGGCTCGGCCGGCCAGCGCCAGGTCGAGGTGAACGCGCTCGGCCGGATCATCCGCAAGCTGCCGGGAGACGACGGCGAGCCGGGGCGCGACGTCCGGCTCAGCATCGACATCAACCTGCAGCGCTTCGCCGGCGAGCGGCTGTCCAGGGGCACCGCCGAGCGCATCCCGGTCGACGACCCGCGCGCCCAGACCGCGCTCGAGCAGGCGCCGCCGGAGGTGGTCGCCGCCAGCGAGCCGCTCGACACCGTCCTGGTCAACGCCGACGGCAAGATCGTCGAGGCCGAGAGCGGGGCGGCCGTGGTGATGGACGTGCACACCGGCGAGCTCAAGGCGCTGGTGTCGATCCCCGGCTTCGACCCGAACCTGTTCAACCGCGGCCTGTCGGCGAAGGACTGGGAGGGCCTGCTGTCCAACCCGCGCTCGCCGCTGACCAACAAGGCGATCGCCGGGCAGTACCCGCCGGGCTCCACCTTCAAGATGCTGGTCTGCCTGGCGGCCCTCGACTCCGAGCTGGCGACGCCCGACACGCGGTTCTATTGCCCCGGCCATCTGGAGCTCGGCGACACCCGCTTCCACTGCTGGAAGCGGCCGGGGCACGGCTCGCTGAACATGAAATCGGCGGTCGAGGAGAGCTGCGACGTCTACTTCTACGAGCTCGCCAAGCGCCTCGGCATCGACCGCATCGAGGCGATGGCCAGGCGCCTCGGCCTCGGCACCATGCTCGACGTCGACCTGCCGGGTGAGCGGCGCGGCCTGATCCCGAGCCGGGAATGGAAGATGGCGACCCGGGGTGAGCCCTGGCACCGCGGCGAATCGCTGGTGGCGGCCATCGGCCAGGGCTTCGTCCTGACCACGCCGCTGCAGCTGGCCACCATGACCGCCCGGCTGGTCAACGGCGGCCGCGCCGTGGTGCCCCGGCTGGTGCGGGACCCGGTCGACCGGCAGGCCAGCTTCCCCTCGATCGGGATCGACGCCCGTGACCTGGAGCTGATGCGCGACGCCATGAGCGCCGTGATCAACGGCGAGCGCGGCACCGCCCGGCGGCTGAAGACCGGCAAGGACCAGCCGACGGTCGGCGGCAAGACCGGCACCTCGCAGGTCAGGCGGATCACCATGGCCCAGCGCGCCGCCGGCATCCTGAAATACGAGGACCAGCCCTGGCGCGACCGCGACCACGCCCTGTTCGTCGGCTTCGCGCCGGTCGAGGCGCCGCGCTTCGCGGTGGCGGTGGTGGTCGAGCACGGCGGCGGCGGCTCGTCGAAGGCGGCGCCGATCGCGGTCGACGTGCTGCTGGAGACGCTGCGCATCGATCCGGGCCCGTCCGCGCCGCTGAGCGCCGCGCCGGCACTGGCGCCGCGGGGCAGGGGCTGAGGCGATGGCACCCGGATCGCGCTTCGAGAGCCTGAACCCGCCCGAGATGACCATCGGCCAGAAGCTGGCGGCGGTGAACTGGCTGATGGTCCTGCTGATCGTGATGATCGCTTCGGTCGGCTTCGCCATGCTGTACTCGGCGGCGAACGGCAATGTGACGCCGTGGGCCTACCGCCACGCCCTGCGGTTCGGGGTCGGCCTGATCGTGATGCTGTCGGTGGCGCTGATCGACATCCGGTTCTGGATGCGCAGCGCCTATCTGCTGTACGCCGGGGTGCTCATCCTGCTGATCGGCGTCGAGGTCATGGGCGAGATCGGCATGGGCGCCCAGCGCTGGATCGATCTCGGGGTGATCCAGCTGCAGCCGTCGGAACTCATGAAGGTCGTCCTGGTGCTGGCGCTGGCGCGGTATTTCCACGGCCTGACCTGGGTCGAGGTCGGCAACCCGCTGAACCTGGTTCCGCCGTTGGTGATGGTCGGGCTGCCGGTGGCGCTGGTGCTGCGCCAGCCCGACCTCGGCACCGCGGTGATGATCACCATGGGGGCCGGCGGGATCTTCTTCCTGGCCGGGGTACGGATCTGGAAGTTCGTGACGCTGTTTGTCGCCGCGCTCGCGGCCGTGCCGATCGCCTGGCAGTTCCTGCACCGCTACCAGCAGCAGCGGGTCCTGACCTTCCTGAACCCCGAGAGCGACCCGCTCGGGGCCGGCTACCACATCCTGCAGTCCAAGATCGCCCTCGGCTCCGGCGGCATGTTCGGCAAGGGCTTCCTGCAGGGCAGCCAGAGCCACCTGAACTTCCTGCCCGAGAAGCAGACCGACTTCATCTTCACGATGCTGGCCGAGGAACTCGGCATGGTCGGCGGCCTCGGCCTGATCGGGCTGTACGTCCTGGTGGTCGGCTACGGCTTCGCGATCGCCATCCGCTCGCGCAGCCAGTTCGGCCGGCTGGTGGCGCTCGGCATCACCACGACGCTGTACCTGTACCTGTTCATCAACGTCGCCATGGTGATGGGGCTGATCCCGGTGGTCGGCGTGCCACTGCCGATGATCAGCTACGGCGGTACCGCCATGCTGACGGTGATGCTCGGCCTCGGCATCGTGATCGGCGTGTCGGTCCACCGCGACGTCCGGATCGGCCGCGCCGGGGTCGAGGACGATTGAGCGGGCGGCCAGCCGAGAGGTTCAGAGCCTCTGAGGCGGGCGGGCGCGGATGCCCAACGGTCTCTCGCCGGCCGCCGTTTCAACGCCCACCGAACGTCTCAAGGACGATCAGGAAACCGGTGAGCAGGCCGGCGGCGGATACGATGACCGCCCACTTGGGCAGAGGCACCACGTCGAGGAACGTCAGCCTTCCGAGATCGCCCATTCTCTCGACCGTGTGTTTCAGGGGGCCGGACAGCTCGGCGTACAGCCACGATCCAGCCACCAGGCCGGCCATGCCGAACAGGGCGTCCCAGCTTCCCTGGCCGACGGCGGCCGCGGCCGTGCCCGGGCAATAGCCGACAAGCGCGAATCCAATCCCGAAAAGCAGCCCGCCCGCGATGTTCGGGGCAAGTTTCGTGGGCTTGATGTGAAGGTTGACCTTCCCGAAGTGATGCAGCGTGAAGATGCCGGCCATGCCGACGACAATCGCCGTCAGCATGATCTTCGCCACGGTCCAGTCCTGCAGCAGAAGCTGTCCGACCAGGATGTGGTAGGTCCCGACGCCGCCTTTCTGCAGAAGAAAGCCGAATATGAACCCGAAGGCGGCTCCGGAGACGATGTGGCCGGAGACGAGGCGGGTGGCGGGCGTGACGGCATCCCGCTCGGCTGCGGTCGTCCGGCTGCCCACTTTTTCGGGATCTGGCATGGCTAGATCCGGAACATCAAATTGGCGATGGCGGCGCCGCCGATGAAGAAGCAGATCAGCGCGATCCAGGACGACACGTTGAGCTGAAGTGTACCGCTGATGCCGTGGCCGCTGGTGCAGCCGCCCGCCAGGCGCGCGCCGAGCGCCATCAATAGGCCGCCGACGAACGCGACCGCCGCTCGCAAGAGAACGCTGTCGCCGAAACGCTCGGACCACAGCGCGGGCACCCACTCGTTGACGTAGTTGCCGCCGGTCAGCGCGGCAACCGCCGCTCCGCCGATGGCCGCGCCGACAAAGACGACCTCCCAGTTGAGCCTGGGGGGCTTGTCCTTGAAATACTCCAGGCGCTCCGTGTGTCGCGGCGCCAGGGCTTTGCCGATCATCCCTGAAACCATCGCGTAGAAGGTCGAAGCGCCGATCGGCTTGTCGGAGACGTAGAAGGTCAGCCACGCCAGGACACCGATGCCGGTGCCCACCAGGTAGGGGGACCAGGCCGGCCCGGGATAGGTGAGGGCGTCAAGCGCCGGCTCGATCGCCAACGCGGATTGCGGGCCTGTCGCGGCCAGCGCGGTCGCGACGGCGAACAGCAACGACCGGCGCCGGTTCACGCGCTGTTCCCTTCGATCGGCAACCCGGCCTTTCTCCAAGCCTGCCAGCTTCCCGGCACGTTGCTGACGTCGGCGAAGCCTTGCTGTTTCAGGATGCTGGTTGCGATGCTCGCGCGGTAGCCGCTGTCGCAATACGCCGCGATCGGCCGCCGGCGATCGAGATCGTGCGCATGGTCCCGCAGCTCTGGCAGGAAGATGTGCCGCGCGCCCGGGACGTGCCCGGACTTCCACTCGCTCGGCGCCCGGACATCGATCACCTGGAGGGCATCGTCGGCGTCGTGCAGCTCGTGCACCGTCTTCTCATCGACCTTTGAAAGATCGAGGCCGGCGTTGACCCAGGCCGGCATGCCGCCAACCAGGTAGCCGGCGAACTTCGAATAGCCGGTGCGAATGAACAGCGTCACGACCTCGTCCAGGTCCGCGTCACTGTCAAGGACCAGCAGAAGCGGCTCCTCGGGGTCGAGCAGCCACCCGGCCCAGATCGACAGTATCGGCCGCGCGCCGATGTTGAGGGCGCCGGGGATGTGCCCGCCGCCGAAGCCCAGCATGGAGCGCGTGTCCACCAAATTGCCGGCTTTCGCCGCGACCGCCTGCTTGAACGCCGTTGGCGGCAGACCCGGGACGCGGGGCAACCCGCCCAGAATGTCCGGGCCCTTGGCGTTCAATTCTTTCATCAGCGGGTAGTATCTGGGCACTGGCGGCGCCGTGCTCAGCGCGTATTCCCGGAAGGACTCAAGATCCTGGAACTACAGGAACGGGTTGAACCGCCGTTCGTAGCCGATCGTGCTGTCGAGGCGGTCACCGATGTCGGCACCGCACGGTGACCCGCTGCCATGACCGGGATAGATGATGACGCTGTCCGGCAGCTTCAGGTAAAAGTCGCGAAGAGTGTGAAACTGCTGTTCGGCGAGCCTGTCGGTCTCGCTGGAGCCGAGCAGGTCGGGACGGCCCGCCGAGTTGACGAACAGGGAATCGCCCGTGACCACCCCCCAGGGGGCGTCGGAATGTTTCAAGTCGGCGATCAGGTAGGAGACATGCTCCGGCGTGTGACCCGGCGTATGCTTCACGCTCAGGACCGTCTGGCCGAACGTGAACCGGTCTCCCTCCCTGAGCTTTTCGAGGTCGAAGCCGTAGCGCGCACCGCCCTCGTGACTGGCGTAGACCTTGGCCGAGCCGACCCGCGCGCACAATTCGCGCGCCCCGCTGACCAGGTCGGCGTGGATGTGCGTCTCGAAGACGTGGGTTATCGCCAGGCTTTTTGAGCGGGCGAGTTCGACGTATTTGTCGACGTCGGGCGTCGGGTCGATCACCGCGGCCACCCCTTCGCTGTCGTCTCCCAGGAGATACGACAACTCGGCGATGCCTTCGGTCAGGATGCGTTCGAAGATCAGTGGCATGGCCGCGGTCCTCTAGCGGGTTGGGGAAACAGGGCCTGGACCTGAAGCGCGCCGGGCGCCTCAGGGGCGACCGGGCGTGGAGACCGGACCACGGCCGCCAACCGCCAGGCCGGACGTGGAGCCACGGGGAACCTCTCTGGTATCAACTTCGCAGTCGACGACCGGCCGTCTCGGGCGACGGTCTCGCTGAAGCAACGTTCAGCCCCCGGCCGGCGTTCCGGCGGGCGAAGGTTTTTCTGTTCGACATTCGTCGCGCCGGCCGCGTTGCCCGCTCACGCAGGCGGGACCGGGTCCGCTGCGGGAACGCCCGTATCACCATCCGCGCGCGTCAGGTCGACGACCACCCCCGAATGGTCGCTGATCGCGGCGCCGGCCGCGTCGAACCGCGGCAGGCCCCGGACCTCCGTCGCGATCAGGGCGGGGGTGTGCGCCAGATTGTCGACACACGGCTTCACGCAGCGCCCGGCCTACGTCCGGCGCGGCAAGACGATGTGGTCCAACGACCCCGACACCCCAGCTGTGATCGACTAATTTGCCCAGGGACTTTTAAGCCAGAAGTCTCCCGCCGACGTGATCGGCAACGCCGTTCGCGTGATTCAATTCGATCGCGACGGGCGAGTTTGACGCGACGGGCGAGTTTGACGAGGACGGGGAGACCACCGGCGACGGCAAGCACAGGGTGGCGCAGGGCGTCACCCATCTCCTGGGTACGTTCCGTTACCTATGTGTCCGGGCCGGACAGTAATTCGGATGGTGGGCGCAGTAGGACTCGAACCTACGACCCGCTGATTAAGAGTCAGCTGCTCTACCAACTGAGCTATGCGCCCATCCGATCGCGGGACCGCCCGAGGGCCACGGTTGCCGCGGAAGAGGCGGCCTTATAGCGGAGCGATTCCGCTTTGTCGATACCGTCGGCGCGGCCAGTCGAGAGGCCGATCGGCGCGCCGGTTCAGGCCGGGTCGGCGGCCGTCACCGGGTGGCTCGCCACCACCACCTGGTCGACCGGGCCGTCGCGCCGGCGGCGGGTCGGCAGGACGATCTGCTCGTAGGCGTAGGGACGGTCGTCGACCACCGTGCGGATCGCGGACGCTACCGGCCAGCCGAGCTCGCACGCGCGGTCGAACTGGCGGCGCAGCATGGCGGCGAGCGGCGGGTGATAGAGCTCGATGGTCTGGCCGGTGACGTCGGCCTGCAGGATCAGCACGATCTCGGTCCCGACCAGCCGGTATTTCCAGGTGTGCCCGGAGCCCGTCTGATTCGCGCCGGTGTGCCCCAAGCCCGCCTGATTCGTACCCGCCTGATTCGGTCCCGCCTGATTCGGTCCCGCCTGATTCGGTCCCGCCGGGTGCGGCACGCGGTCCAGCACCGTCATGCGCCCGACCGCCTCGAGGGCGTCGGTCGGGTGGAACGTCTCGCGGCTCGGCGGGGCCTGTCGCTCACCCTCGGCGGCCCGCCGCCAGACCTCGGCCAGCGCCCGCAGGGCCTGGGTGGCCAGCGCCTCGGCCGGTATCTCGGAATCGCTGCGGCACTGGTCGGCGCGCTGCGCCAGATCGGGCCGTATCCACGTCGAGCGAGAGGACCGCCGGCGACGGTGCTCGTAATCGGTAACGTCCATTCAAGCCTCGCAGGCCGTCGCTCGCGTCGGCCCCCCGCGCGCACCTTACTGCAGGTCGCGCCGGTCGTTCCACCCGGAATGATGTTCTTTCGCATCTTCCCGGGCCGGCGGCCGCGCCTACCCGGACCGGCGGCGCCCCGGCGGCGTTCCGGCCGGTTGACGCGCCGGGCGGCGGGCGCGAATCTGTCGCCGCCGGGGGTCTCCGGCCGACAGTCAGATCAGGAGGATGCGTGATGCGGGTCGCGAGCTATCTCGTCGACGGAAACCCGGCCTGGGGAATGGTCACCGCCGACGGCGCCGGCCTGGTCGACGCGACCGGGGTGTTCCCGAGCCTGAAGGCGGCGCTGGCCGCCGACGGGCTGGCCGAGGTCGCCCGGGCGCTGGCCGGCAAGCCGGCCGACCGGGCGGTGGCGGCGACCGAGCTGCTGCCGGTGCTGCCGGACCCCGACAAGATCCTGTGCGTCGGCCTCAACTACGACGACCACCGCAAGGAAGGCGGCCACCCCGAGCGCGGCCACCCGACGTTCTTCACCCGGTTCGCGAACTCGCAAATCGGCCACCGCCGGCCGATGATCAAGCCGGCGGTGTCCGACCAGCTCGACTACGAGGCCGAGCTCGCCATCGTCATCGGCAAGGCCGGGCGCCACATCCCGGCCGAGCGCGCCTTCGAGCACGTCGCCGGCTACGCGCCCTACAACGACGGCAGCGTGCGCGACTGGCAGCGCCACACCACCCAGTTCACGCCGGGCAAGAACTTCGTCGGCACCGGCGGCTTCGGGCCCTGGATGGCGACCCCCGACGAAATCGCCGATCTCGACGCGGTGACGGTCGAGGCCCGGCTGAACGGCAACGTCATGCAGCACGCCACCGTCGCCGACATGCTGTTCCCGATCCCGGCGCTGATCGCCTACGCCTCGACCTTCACCGAGCTGGTGCCGGGCGACGTGATCGCGACCGGAACGCCGGGCGGCGTCGGCTCGCGCCGCGACCCGCAGGTCTGGATGAAGCCGGGCGACGTCATCGAGATCGAGATCGGCGGCGTCGGCGTCCTGGTGAACGAGGTCGTCGCCGAATGACCGAGGCCCCGCCGCTCCAGGAACCGCCGCTCCAGGAACCGCCGCTGCTGGGAATCCGCGTCGTCGAGCTCGGCGGCAGCGTCGCCGTGCCGTATGCCTGCTGGGTGCTGGCCTCGCTCGGCGCCGAGGTGGTCAAGGTCGAGCGGCCGGACGGCGGCGACGACGCCCGCGCCTGGATCCCGCCGGAACGCCGGCCGGGATTCGGGGCGATCTTCACCGCGCTCAACGCCGGCAAGCGCTCGGTCACCGTCGACTACAAGGACGCCGACCAGCGCGCCCGGCTGGCCACCCTGATCGGGCGCTCCGACGTGGTGGTGCAGAATCTGCGCCCTGGCCTCGCCGACCGCTACGGCATCGGCGCCGAGGCCATGCTGGCGGCCAATCCGAAGCTGATCTACTGCGACAGCGGGGCCTTCGGCCGTCACGGGCCGCTCGCCGACAAGCCGGGGTACGATCCGCTGATGCAGGCGTTCGGCGGCATCATGAGTGTGACCGGCCACGAGGGCGCCGACCCGGTCCGGGTCGGCACCTCGCTGATCGACATGGGCACCGGCATGTGGGCGGTGATCGGCGTGCTGGCGGCGCTGCGCCGTCGCGACGCCACCGGCCAGGGCGGGCGCATCGACGTGTCGCTGTACGAGACCGCGCTCGGGTGGATGACCTACCACGTCTCGGGCTTCCTCGCCTCCGGGCGCGACCCGCGTCGGCCGGGCACCCGCTCGCCCGGCATGTCGGTCTACCAGGCCTTCGCCTGCGAGGACGGCCATTTGATCATCGCCGCCCCCAGCGACCGGCTGTTCGCCAAGGTGGCGGGCGTGCTCGGGCACCCGGACTGGGCGACCGACAAGCGGTTCGTCAGCAACGAGCGGCGCTGGGAGAACCTCGAGACCCTGGTGTCGATGATCGAGGCGGTGACCCGGACCCGGCCGCGCGCCCACTGGCAGGCCGGCCTGGATGCCGCCGGCGTGCCCTCGGCACCGCTGCAGAGCGTCAGCGAGGTGGTCGCCCACCCCCAGACCCGGGCGCTCGGCATCGTCGAGACCACGCCGGACGGCTGGGAACTGGTCGGCCTGCCGCTCGCCTTCGACGGCGTCCGCCCGGCGCAGCGCTCGGGCCCGCCGGCGCTCGGTGCCGACACCGAGGCGGTGTTCGGGGTGGAGTCGGGGCCGGGGGGCGAGGGCGGGCCTCAGGCCGCCGGGTAACGCGCCCAGAACCCTTCGGCCGGCGCGATCCGGCTGTTCCCGGAAGCGCCCGTCTGACTGGGCGCCGCGCCGCGCCCGAGACGTATGCGTCTCCGGCTGTCGGTCTTCGGCAAGAACGAGAAGCTCCGCGTCCCCGAGCCCGACGTCGCGGCGATCCGCGCCCGGACGGGGCTGTCGCAGACGGCCTTCGCGCGCAGCATCGGCGTCGCGGTCGGCACCCTGCGCGGCTGGGAGCAGGGCCGTCGCCGGCCCGAAGGCCCGGCGCGCGTGCTGCTCGCGCTGATCGAGAAGCGGCCGTCGTTGGTGCAGGAGGCGTTGAGCGAGGCGACCGGGTGACCGGCATCAAGGGCGCCCCGGCTGCAGAAGGCCGGGCCGTTTCACTGGCGGGCTCGGATCTTGGCCCGCTCGGCCGCCATGCTAAGGTCGCCCCGGATCGACCGAAGGGACCCGCCATGGCGCTGCGCACCCCGCTGACGACGCTGCTCGGGATCGAGCACCCGATCCTGAGCGCGCCGATGGCCGGCGTCGCCGGCGGCGCGCTGGCCGGCGCGGTGTCGCAGGCCGGCGGGCTCGGCTTGATCGGCGGCGGCTACATCGACCCCGACTGGATCGAGCGCGAGTGGGCGGCGGCCGGCAACGCCCGGGTCGGCATCGGCTTCATCACCTGGCGGCTGGAGGCGGCCCCGAGCGCCCTCGACGCGGCGCTGGCGCACCGCCCGGCGGCGGTGATGCTGTCGTTCGGCGACCCGGCCCCCTACCTCGAGCGGATCCGCGCCGCCGGTGCGGTGGCGATCTGCCAGGTGCAGAGCGTCGCCGACGCGCGCCGGGCGGCCGAGGCCGGCGCCGACGTGATCGTCGCCCAGGGCGCCGACGCCGGCGGCCACGGCGCCGGTCGCGGCACCTTCGCGCTGGTCCCGGCGGTGGTCGACGCGGTCGGCCCGCTGCCGGTGGTGGCGGCCGGCGGCGTCGGCGACGGCCGCGGCCTGGCGGCGGCGCTGGCGCTGGGGGCGGCCGGCGTGCTGGTCGGCTCGCGCTTCTACGCCTCGCGGGAAGCCCAGGCCTCGCCGCAGGCCAAGGACAGGGCGGCGGCGGCGTCCGGCGACCACACCATCCAGTCCAGCGTCTACGACCGGGTGCGCGGCTTCGCGTGGCCGGCGCCTTTCCGCCTGCGCACCCTGCGCAACCGCTTCACCGACCGCTGGCACGGCAGCGAGGCCGCCCTGGACGACGCCATCGAGGCGGTCAGGGCGGATTACGCCCGGGCGGTCGCGGTGGGCGACACCGAGGAGGCGGCGGTGGTGATCGGCGAGGCCGCCGACCTGATCCGCGACGTGGCGCCGGCCGGCGAGCTGGTCCGGCGCCTGGTGGACGAGGCGGAGGCCGCCCTGCGGGCCGGCAGCGGCTGCATCCTTCGCGGCCAGGGCTCCTCGGGATGAAAGAGCGTCGAGGCCAGCCGCTGCGAGGCCGGCGCCTCGGGGCGTGAGAATGAACCGGCCCGGACCTGCCGGGGAAACATGCTCGAGCGCCGGGGACGGCGGCTCACGCTGTGGTTATTCTGTCACCCCGAGGGGTGCGGGCGCAGCGCCGGGCCGCCAAGGGCACATCACAGCTTCCGAGAGGAGACCGACGTGCAGACCCGTGATTTCGAGACCCTGACCCTGGAGACCGTGGACGAGCACGTCCTGGTGGTGACCCTGGACCGGCCGGACGTCCGCAACGCCCTCAACACCCAGATGGGCTTCGACCTGCGCGATCTGTGGACCGAGCTGTACCGCGACGCAGGTGCCGCGCGCTGCGTGATCCTGACCGGGCGCGGCGACAAGGCGTTCTGCGCCGGCGGCGACCTCAAGGAGCGCAACGGCATGAGCGACGACGACTGGCGCCGCCAGCACGCGTTGTTCGAGCAGATGGTGCGCGCCCAGATGGATTGCCCGGTGCCGATCCTGGCGGCGGTCAACGGGGCGGCGTTCGCCGGCGGGCTGGAGATCCTGCTGGGCTGCGATTTCGCCTACGCCGCCCCGCACGCCCGGTTCGCGCTGACCGAGGTGACGCTCGGGATCATCCCGGGTGCGGCGGGAACCCAGACCCTGCCGCGCGCCATCGGCCTGCGCCGCGCCAAGGAGGTGGTGCTGACCGGACGGCCGTTCAGCGCCGAGGACGCCCTGGCGTGGGGCGTGGTCAACCGGGTGTGCGCCGACGGCCGGCTGATGGACGAAGCGCTGGACACCGCAAGGACGATCGCCGGCAACGCGCCGGTCTCGGTGCGCCAGGCCAAGAAGTCGATGAACGCGTCGATCCAGATGGATCTGAAGAACGGCTACGACTTCGAGATCGAGGCCTACAACCGCACCGTCGGCACCGAGGACCGGATCGAGGGGATCCGCGCCTTCAACGAGAAGCGCAAGCCGGTCTACAAGGGCCGCTGATCAAGAGGGGCCGCAGCGGCCTGTGCCCGTCGCCCCGTGGGTTCCGGCTCGGCCGCGCCGGGGCGGCGCGCCCGTCCGGAATGACGACGGGGGTGGGGTCGGCCCCCGGGTCGCCCCACTCGAAGGTCGCGGCGGCAGCGGCCCTCTCTTGCCGTCATTCCGGACCGGGCCGCCGCAGGCGGGACGGAGCCGGAACCGCGGCGCGCCCGTCCGGAATGACGACGGGGGTGGGGTCGGCCCCGGGGTCGCCCCACTCGAATGTCCCGGCGGCGGCGGCCCTCTCTTGCCGTCATTCCGGACCGGGCCGCCGCGGGCGGGACGGAGCCGGAACCCACCCGACGCACCGCGCTTGCCGGCGGCCTG
>Ga0208414_1000202_pt1 | contig 68169 bp, 66 predicted proteins | sample AntAceMetag02UKE_FD_184770 | JGI IMG/M metagenome (GOLD analysis project Ga0208414, IMG submission 184770) | Saline lake microbial communities from Ace Lake, Antarctica - Antarctic Ace Lake Metagenome 02UKE (SPAdes) (version 2) | ecosystem: Environmental > Aquatic > Non-marine Saline and... | reverse complement strand
TGAGTGTATTTCCAGAAAACTCCCAGAAAATAGTGCTGGGAAGGTCATTATCTGGGAGTTATTATAACTCAAAAAGCATATATTTACCAATTAAATCATATAGTTATTAATAAATCAGGGGCGACTAGGTAATGTTGTACCGAAACCGTTGTACCGAAACCCGCATTTTATTGGGTTTTATCTATAAATAGCCGAGCCGATTATGCTCTTGATGTGGCTTTAAAGTAACGCTTTTTTTGTACGTGTCAGTGATAAGCGCAAACAAGTGAGCACTCATGGGATCCCGGCCCATTGTTGCGTCAGTTCCGTCGTTGGGCTGTTTATTTCCGCTGCTTGCATTTGACTAGCTCCCTTGGAAACATCGAAGGGAACAGTTTGGCCGTTCAGACACGCAAAAGATATAACGCCGCAGAATTAGCGTTACAGATGCACTGGGGTTTGCTGTTGTCGATTGCAGCATGGGTGCCCCTTTCAATTGGGTCGGGAACAACGCTTGCAAAGCCTAAAACGGGTGGTGGGCTGTTAATGGAATGACTGGCGAACCGCCCTGAAACTTTCAGTTCGTCAACGGCAATCATGGTTTGTATACAAGTGCTAAATTGATACCAATGAGCCGAACAAATGGCGCAGTTGTCCGTGAAGTGGTGCTGTTTGTAAAACTGCGCCATGGCCAATGAACATCAGATATTAAATACCATCGCCACAGCAAACGCTGGCGTGACGTTGACCGAGTTAGTCCCAGCAACCGACACTGACTCGCCGCACCGCCCAACGCTGGATTGGTTTGTGGATTGCCCAAGGGCGTCAAATGCCAGCGACTTGTGGGGTACCAAGGGTTGCCAGGGCGGGCTGTCAGGGGGTATCAATGGGTTCTAAATCTGGTCAGCCAAGCGATTACTTTGGTGCCCTCTAAATATACAAAGTAGTAATATCTATAACATCTATTTATCTCAAAACGAGGCGATTTGTTTCGTTTCTATTTGTCACGAAATCGCCTTCCAAACACGTTACGATTCGCCTACAGAAAATAAGTAAAAAAATAGGATCTCTATGAAAACGTTGTTACTGGTCAGGCACGCCAAAACAGCGCCAGCGGGTGAATTTCAGTCTGATCATCAGCGGGCTTTGGAAGACGCGGGTGTAACAGCAGCGGGCAAACTGGCCCACTATTTAAAAAAGAAAAACTACGACGTTGACGTCATGCTGGTGAGTTCGGCCAACCGTACCCAAACCACGGCACAGATTCTCTTGACAGCCATGAACGAACAACCGCCACAAGTGGTGGTTTCCGACGAGCTCTATTTGGCCAGTGCTGACACCCTGTGGCAAGCCATCACGGGTGCTGATGCCAGTATCCAAGACTTGATGGTAGTGGCGCATAATCCTGGCCTTGAGGAACTGGCGCAGCGATTTATACCGTCTTTAGAAAGATTGCAGACCGGTGAAATGATTCGTGTACGGTTCGATATCAGTGACTGGCAGGATGCCTCGCCAGCCGTGGCTCAGGATATTAAAAGGGTATGAGGCGATGGCAGTGGCCACTGGTATTGAGCTTATGCGCAGTCGTGGGTGAAGCAGTGGTGGCGAGCAGCGATTCAGATAAGGCAGACAATGCTAACAATGCTAACAATGCCAACAAGTCAGTCATTGCGCATCGTGGTGCCAGTGGTTATTTGCCTGAGCACACCCTAGCGGCCAAGGCAATGGCGCATGCGCAAGGTGCCGATTATCTGGAACAAGACTTGGTCATGACCAAGGACGCGCAAGTGGTGGTGTTACACGATCTCACGCTGAATGCGATTTCCGACGTGGCAGTCAAATTTCCAAACCGTGCGCGCCTCGATGGTAAACATCATGTGATTGACTTCACACTTGCTGAGTTGCGCACGTTAAAGGTCAATGAACGGCGTGATGCAAACGGCGAGGCGCTCTATCCCGACCGATTTAGGGTTCAACAAGCGTTGTTTGAGATTCATACCTTGAGCGAAGAAATCGAGTTGATTCAAAGCTTGAATCGCACGACTGGACAAAGAGTAGGACTTTACGCTGAAATCAAGTCACCGGCGCTTCATCACAAAGAGGGATATGACTTGGCTCGTGCCACGTTGGAAATACTTCAGTCCCACGGCTACACCACACGCGATGATGGGGCGGTGATCCAGTCATTTGATGCCGTTGAGTTGCAGCGCATCAAAAACGAATTGCTACCTGATCTGGGCATCGACTTACCCTTGACGCAATTGTTAGCGGATCCACGTTGGGGGGTATCAATTGGCTCTCCCTCAGATGAACGTTGGCAGCCCGACGACTTAGTGACTGTTGCATCCTATGCGGATGCCCTCGGGGTGCCCTTATCGATGTTGTTTGATCCGGTGACAGGGCGTACCTTATCGTCTGAAGCGTCTAAGGTTCCAACAGATCTGTCACAAGCGATCACATCCACGGCGTTGGTACAGCAGGCGCATGCGCATGGTTTGGCGACGCATGCCTTCACCCTGCGTGCCGATCAATTGCCATTGGATCAGGGAACGCTAGAGGACTGGCATGACTGGCTGTTTAAGAGGGCACAAATTGATGGGATATTTGTCGATTTCCCTGATTTAACCGTGCAGTATCTCAAGCAGGGGCAGTAAGAGCTCCTGTCATTACTGCCCCTTCATCAGCTTATGGCTCTCACCTGTGTAGGTGGGTGGCTTGACTGTAAAGTCCACCTTGTCCTGATAACCGCCTTCGAAGCTCAACTGCAAAGAGATGGTCTCACCCGCTTGGAAAGGACTATTCAACCCAATGAACATGATGTGATAGCCGCCGGGGGCAAGCTTGACAGAGCCTGCGGCTGGAATATTGATCTCTGTGACTTCGCGCATTTTGGTGACACCGCCTTCGCGGATGACCGTGTGCAATTCAACGCGATCAGCCCGGTCACTTTGCACTGACAACAGCGCCAACGGTCTGGCACCGGTGTTGTGAATCGTGACGTATCCGGCGCCGTTCTTTTGTCCGGGAACAGACCCGCGTAACCAAGGATCGTTGAATCGCAAGGGGTCTGGACCACTTTGCGCCATGGCGAGCGGGCCGGTGACGAGCAAAAGGCCCGTCAGCAAAGAAGTAAAAAAGGTGGTGAAAGCTCTCATGAAATGCTCCGATATATTTGTTTGTTGCATGTATTCGTCGTCAGGCGTTGTGGCGTGAGCCAAGCGTGAGGTCATTTGGTTTCTTTATTTTACTGCCGGGTCGGTGCAGCGCGAGAAAGGGCGGCTTCACTTTGTGAACTGATCGCCATTCATTACACGATTCAGCTGGATGGAGTGTGTTTAACTGCATGATTACATTGTTATATTTTCATAAGGAACTGTCATGGCGTTTATGAAGCAATCACGGCTGCAAGCGCGGTTAAACGACACGGTCTTTGCGGGTAGGAAAGCTGAAAAGCCATTGCCTAAGTTTCACTTTCCCAAGCAAGAAAGTCAGGCCGCTGACGTTAAGCAGCTCGTGGAAGACGAACTGTTCTTGGATGGGAACCCACGCCAGAATCTAGCGACTTTTTGTCAAACATACGAAGAAGACGAAGTTCGCCACATTATGAACTTAGCTATCGATCGCAACATGATCGATAAAACCGAATATCCCCAGACCGCTGAATTAGAAATCCGTTGTGCCCACATGCTGGCTGATCTCTGGCATGCGCCGTCCGTGGGCAAGAGTATCGGTACCTCCACGGTTGGCTCGTCTGAAGCTTGCATGCTAGGTGGGATGGCTGCCAAATGGCGTTGGCGCGCCCGCCAAAAAGCAAAAGGCAAACCAACCGACAAACCCAATTTAGTCTGCGGCCCCGTGCAGGTCTGCTGGGAGAAGTTTTGTCGGTACTGGGACATTGAAATGCGACAGGTGCCGATGACGGCAGACCGATTTTTGATGGACGCCGATAGCATGCTCGAGCTCGTCGATGAAAACACCATCTGTGTGGTGCCAACTTTCGGTGTGACCTATACCGGCCATTACGAAGATATCAAACCCATTGCGCAGGCGCTTGATCGCTTGGCCGAAGAAAAGGGTATTGAGGTTGATATCCATGTCGATGCCGCCTCTGGTGGTTTTTTAGGGCCCTTTTGTGCGCCAGAGATTGAATGGGATTTTCGTCTACCACGCGTGAAATCGATCAGCACATCTGGCCATAAATATGGTCTCGCGCCCTTGGGTGTGGGTTGGATCGTTTGGCGCGATCGTCAAGACTTGCCTGAGGACTTGATTTTTTCTGTGCCTTATCTTGGTGGCAGTGTCGGTACCTTTGCGATCAACTTTTCTCGGCCTGCCGGCCAAGTCGCCGCGCAGTATTACCTTTTTAACCGCCTCGGATTTGAAGGGTATAAGCGCGTCCATTCGGCTTGCTACGACACCGCCTTATGGATCAGTGATGAAATCGAAAAACTCGGACCATTCACGTTTCTTAACCGTGGCGGTCCCAGCGATGGCATACCCGCGAGTTGTTTTCGAATCACGCCAGGTCATGAGGACAGCTTGGGCTATAACCTCTACGACTTGTCTGACCGTTTGAGCACCCGCGGTTGGCAGGTGCCAGCGTTCCAGTTAATGGACGGCGCCAAAGACATTGCCATCATGCGCTTAATGGTTCGGCAAGGCGTGAGTCGTGACATGGCTGCGCTCTTGATTGACGACATGAAACGCGCCATTGAGGGCTTTGAAAAACGCCCCGTCGCGGTGGGTTTAACAGAGAAAGAGCGTGGCGCGTATAGCCACAACTGATCTCTTGATCTCTTGATCTGTGGGTCAGCAGACCCACAGATCCATCCACCCGATGATTGCCCGGGCCAGAGGTGGCGAGCGTCTCGTTAAAGAGCTTGCACCACCGCCGCTTCAAAGTGTCCGGCTCGATAGTCTTGTAACGTTTGTTGAATCTCTTGCTCAGAGTTCATGACAAAGGGTCCGTGCTGGGCAATGGGTTCCAAGAGCGGCTTGCCGGCGACAAGCAGACACTTGGTCTGAACAGTGGATCTCAACCTGACACATGGCGCCCCATCATCGTTCAGAATAGCCATGTGACGGTCGGGTACGGTTTGTTCGCCAATGATGCCTTCACCGCGATACGTATAGACAAAAGCATGGTGACCGGGCGCGACCTCGACTTCAAACTCGCTATTGGCGGGTAAATGGATATCAAGGATCAGGGGCTCGGTGTCGGGTCGTTGCACAGCGCCCTTGGTCTGCGCGCTTTCACCGGCGATTACGCGCACCATCACGCCTTCGGGTGTGGTGTATTCAGGGATGTGTGACGGTGTAATGTCGCGGTAACTGGGTTTTATCATTTTATTTTTAGCGGGCAGATTCAACCACAGTTGAAATCCCTCCATGAGCCCATCGGCTTGCTCTGGCAACTCAGAATGAATCAAGCCACTGCCCGCGGTCATCCATTGCACACCGCCGGGCTCGAGGAGCCCTTCATTACCGGCGCTGTCACGGTGACGCATGCGCCCAGCGATCATGTAGGTGATCGTCTCAAATCCTCGGTGGGGATGGTTGGGGAATCCACCCATGTAGTCCTCTGGCTTGTCGTTGCGAAAGGCATCCAACATCAGAAACGGGTCAAGCCGTTTTTGCAATGATTGCGTCAGTACACGGGTCAGTTTGACGCCTGCGCCGTCCGAGGTTTGGACGCCTTGCACAAGGCTTTCTACAGATCTTGAGCGCGATGGTGAGGTGTTAGTCATATTGATTCTCCTGCGTCGATCAGTTCGACGGTGGCGGATTTATGTTGTCGGGTCGCGGTGTCGGGTCATGTTGTCGTTTTGCCTTTATGGGACATCAGGCCGCAGGCAGGGCAGCAATTTGTTCTTGTGCCTCTTGCATCGCCTTGCTGGCCGCATCGGGACCCATCGCAAAACCTTCGGCGTAAACAAAGTGCACGTCAGTCATGCCTAAAAAGCCCAGTATTAATTTGAGGTAGGGCACCTGCGTGTCGTTGGGTGTGTCGCGGTAGATACCGCCGCGGGCCAAGGCCACATAGACTTTTTTGCCTTTGAGTAAGCCCTCGGGACCGTTGTCGGTATAGCGAAATGTCACGCCCGCTTTGGCAACCGCATCAAACCAAGATTTGAGTTGCACGGGGATACCAAAGTTGTACATCGGTACACCCAAGACAATCACATCGCTGGCTTGCAATTCTGCGATCAGGGCATCGTCTAGATCCATTCTTTCTTTTTGGGCTGGCGAGCGATCAGCGGCGGCCGTGAAAAGCGCATTTAATGCTGGCTCATCGAGCATGGGGTGAGGGTCAATGGCCATGTCATGCACTTTTACGACGGCTTTTGGCTGTTGAGTTTGGAGGCGCTCGGTGATTAGATTGGCAACCGCGGTTGAGTTGGCGCCATCAGAACGAGCACTGGTGTTGAGTTGAAGAATTTGCATCCGTGATTCCTAGTGTGATTTGCGTGCAGCGCCACCGTGTGGTGTGCACTTAACTTCACAACACCTAGTATATTGGACCATATTAATTCGATAAACCCCTTTATTTGGGTATTATTGTTCCATATATGAAACAGTTGGAGGGGCCTTTGTCGAGCAAATCAACCGAGCGAGTGATGCCACGGCAGTGGGTGACAGGTCAGGCGGACGACTTGGCGCTTTTTGCGCACCTCATCGATGCCGGCAGTTTTTCAGGGGCAGCCGAGCGGGTGGGTATGCCTAAGTCGACGTTGTCACGACGTTTATCAGCCCTAGAGAATCGGTTAGGTCAGCGCTTAGTCACGCGCAGTACCCGGCGATTGCAAATCACGGATTTTGGTGAGCGCATGTTAGAGCATGCGCGGCGGCTATTAGACGAGTTATCAGCCGCCGCAGCCTTGGCGCAACACGAGCAAGTGCAGCCGCAAGGCTTACTAAGGGTGTCGATGCCACCTGATCTGACTCAAGTTGATTTGGCGACCATTCTCATTCAATACGCCACGCGCTATCCCTTGGTTCGAGTGGAACTTGATCTGTCGCCGCGACGGGTGGATCTATTGGCTGAACGTTACGATCTTGTGGTTCGTGTTGCAGACCATCTGCCCGATGACAGTCATTTGGTCGCCAGTAAATTGTGCGATATGGGCATACATTTGTATGCCAGTCCGGCATATTTGAAACGTTTCAGTGAACCGACGCAACCCAGTGACTTAATGGGTCACAGTTGTCTGCCGTTGATCAGCAGTCGTGGCGATGCCGTGCCTTGGCCGCTACAAGGCCCGGCAGGCACTTGGCAAGCACTACCGCCTGGCCGCTTATCTTCTAACTCTCCGTCAACCCAGCGCGCCTTGGCCGCGAGCGGCATGGGCATTGTTGCCTTACCCGATGTGCTTGTACGCGAGCACTTGGCACACGGGCAATTGGTGCGGGTGCTACCCGAGTGGTCTTTGCCTTCGATGACAGTCTGGTGTGTGACACCGGGCCGCCGTTTGTTGCCTTTGCGCACGCGCGCCTTTATGGATCTGTTGAGAGAGGCGATTCAAACCGTGGCCACGTAAACTTGGGTAACGCGAACCGGGGCCACGCGAACCAGGGTCACGCGAAATGCAGCCTCTTAGAATTGCTGTATCGCTGAAACGCTGTACGCCTTTTATCCCGTGCTGAATCGGCGGCTCATTTCCGTGAACGGTTGGACCGGCTCGGGGTTGGCTTCTTTTTCTCTGACTTGGGGGTCTCTGGCGCTAAGTCTATTGGGCCCAAAACTTCTTCGACGGTCTGACGGCCATCAGTGATGAGCTGCGTCACGGTCTCCCAAGAGAAGTCGTAGGCTTTTGGGGTTGGGTGATCGGGATCACTTTGGCGCGTCATGCGAAAACTCTTGTTAGGCACGGATTGCCCCATCAGTTGCATATACAGTGGCTCGCGTGCCAAGCGCTGGGCGCTCTCTTGTGGCAGTTGAGCCATCAGATCAGTGACCAACTGATGGTAGTTCGCAATCAAGTCTTGCTGATAATCGTCGTGCCTCAATCGGTCTGAGAATATGATTTCCTCACGCCGTGCGCTGACTTCCATCAACGATTCGGGCAACTTGTCTCGGTTTTCCGGGAACAAGTCAATGTGATAGATGTGTTTGCCAGTCGACCCCACGCGCTCGAGCACCTGTTTCAAAGGCGAGTTGCTGATGATGCCTGCATCCCAGTAATGCCGCCCGTCGATGGTGACCCACGGAAAGGCCGGTGGAAGGCTGCCACTGGCGATGATGTGATCGACGGTTAAATCATCAAGATAACTGTCAAATAGAACCACCTCACTGCTTTGCACGTCGACGGCGGTCACCATTAAGCGCACAGGACTGGATTTCAGGGTAGCAAAATCAACATATTTGGACAGTAGCGTGCGCGCGGCAGAGAAGTCATACAGACTCGGCCACTCGGCTGGCGACTGACCAAAATGCTGCCATGGGTTGAGCCAACGCGGTTCAAAAAAGCCGGGAACGCCAAAGAGAGCCGCTTGTTGGCTGGCCCACAATCGCCGAGCGGATTCGTCCGTCGCAAACGACGAGTTCGTGGCAAGCTCTCTCCAAAAATCTTTGAGGGCTTGTGCTGGATTATCAGGATTACCTGCCACTATGGCGCCATTGAAGGCACCAATGGAGACACCTGTTACCACGTCAGGGGTAATGCCACGGGATTGAAGTGCTTCGATCGCACCACACTCAAACGCACCAAAAGCGCCACCGCCTTGCAGCACATAAATGATCTGGGCGGGCAGATCAGCCAAGGCGAAATCGGGATCACTTAGCTTAGGCATCACCCGAGCCAAGCTCACATGATTGCGGATCAGGTCTTCGGCTATTCGGGCATTTGATGATGAACGACCCATGGAAAAAAAAGCGCACGGGACATTATTTCTGAGATAGATCGATTCAAATTCACCACTTGCTAAAGTGCCCCTGTTAATGCGCTGACTATGGGCGATGGGGACCCCAACCAAGTTAAAGCTCTGGTTGAAAATGTGGCTATAAAAGTAGCTCACCCCAGAGAAGGGTTCGCGTCGCCCGAGCATGTTACGTGCAGCCAGACGGCCTTGCTTGATCGCGTTATCCCAGTGCTCCACACGGCTATGTGCTTTGAAGAGAGGATGGTAAACATTGGCCACATCACCGGCGGCGTATACACAGGGATCACTGGTTTGCAAATACTCGTCAACCACGATGCCGTCTTTGCACTGAATATCGCTTGAGCGTAAAAACTCGGTGCGCGGTGTCACACCCACACCAATGACCACCATGTCACACGCCACTGTTTCTCCGTTCACTGTGCGCACGCCGGTCACATGCCTCGTCCCCTCAATAGCGGCTGGCATGTTATCGGTCAAGCAACGCACCGAATGTTGTTTTAAAACGTTTTCAACATGGTTTGAAATATCGTCGGCGTGAAGCTTGTATAGGAGCCTCTGGGTTTCGATCAAAGTAACGTCCAGTCCCTTTTGTGCCAAAAGACTGATGACTTCAACGCCAATAAAACCGCCACCAATGATCACCGCCCGCTTGGCGCGCTTGGCCTGTGTGCGGATCGCCAAGGCATCGTCGAAAGTCCGCAGGTAATGCACGCCTGTCAAATCGGTGCCATCAATCGACAGCGGGGTCGGTGACGCGCCGGTGGCAATCAGTGCTTTGTCATAGCCAATTCGTTCGCCTGAAGCCAGTTCAACGAATTTTTGTTGGGTGTCCAAGTGCGTCACTTGCGCCCGTGGCTTGAACTCAATCTCAAGCGACTGGTATGTCGCTTTGTCTATTATGAAGTGCGGTTCGGTAGGTGGTTGAACAGTCGTTGTCGGTTTGGATAAAGGCGGGCGATGGTAGGGCGCAAACGTTTCCTCACCGAGGATGAGGATGCGGCCTTGAGCGCCTTCTTGTCGCAGGGTTTGCGCTGCCGTGGCAGAGGCTAAGCCACCGCCGATGAGCAAATAGGCCACGGCGGTACCTTCTATACGTTCCGCAGTCCTAGCACTCTTGGCAACCCTAGCGGTTTCAGTCGCTTTGGTGCTTTTGGTGCTTTTGGTGCTTTGAACGCTTTTAGTACTTTTAGTACTTTTAGTAGTTTTAATAGTTTTAATAGTTTTGGTACCTTTTGTAACCTGGGTGGGTTTGGATTTGTTTGTCATTAAAACACCGACATAGATAGGCCCGTTGCCACCAGCAAACCGAGTTTTCGACAAGCGTCGCGTTGCACGACGGTTAAAGTCTTTGGCGCTAAGATGGCTTCAGGCGTTTGAGCGTGGACATTAATGATGAGTGCCTCTTGGATCGGTTTGAGTCGCCAACCGACGACGATACGGTCGATTTGCCTAGCAGCACCATGACCGTCACTTCCTGCACAAATCATTCTTGCGTAGGGCCTACCTTGAATCTGATCAATAACAGCATAGTAAGTTCGATCAAAAAAATCTTTCATCATTCCACTCATGCTACCAAGGTTCTCGGGCGAGGCAAAAACATAGCCATCGGCATCGAGCAAATCCGTGGCGCACGCCTGGGTTGCTGTTTTTAGATGGATATCAATGCCATCAACTGTCTCGCAGGCTTGAATCAAATCCTGCACCATTTGGGTCGTGCCACCGGTCATCGAGTGATAGACCACCAGTAGTTTTTTGGTAGGCAAGGATGACATGACGCCCCTGTGAGGTGAGTAAAAAGAGGTGACTAACGAATAGGTGATTAGAGGGAGGCGCCTGAGGAGGAAATGCGAAAGCGCGAGCTAGCTACGATAGTGGTTGAGCACTGACGACAATGATGATGGCGGTGTCGTCAGTGCGGTTTTCAGTGCCGTGATCGGTGCCTTGGTCTCCAAGCCTTTGTTCAGAATAACAAAGGTGTGAAGCGATAAGCAAACCAAGCCGCCAAATAAGCCAATGCAAATAAGTAACCGGCGGCTAACAGGGGCATTGTCCAGCCGCCTGTTTCGCGTTTGATCGTGGCGAGAGTCGCTAGGCATTGCGGTGCAAAAACATACCAAGCCAACATCGACATGCCGGTGGCCAGGCTCCATTGCTGCGCCAAGATAGGGATTAACGATGTTTCGGTCACTTCGCCCACAACCGAAAGCGCATAAACCGTGCCCAGCGCACTCACAGCGACTTCTCTGGCCGCCAACCCAGGAATCAAAGCGATGGCAATTTGCCAATTAAAACCGATGGGTTCTAGAAGCACCGCTAACCACCGCCCCAAGGTTCCTGCGAAACTGTATTCGATGGGTGCCCCCATGGCCTCGGCCGGTGGTGCTGGAAAACTCGCCAAAAACCACAACGCCACTGTCATGGCCAAAATAATGCCACCCACGCGTTTGATAAAAATAGCGGCTCTTTGCCACAGTCCGATCGCGACATTCAACGGATTAGGTAGCCGATAGGTTGGTAGCTCCATCATGAGCGGTCGGGCTTGGCGTCCCGACTTGGTTAGGGCTTTCAGCGCCCAAGCCACAAGAAGGGCACCCACAATGCCCGCTAAATAGAGGCCGAGCATGACCAGGCCCTGTAACTCAAGGCCGCCGGCAAATGTGCGCCGAGGGATAAATGCGCTAATCAAAAGTGTGTAGACGGGTAAACGAGCCGAGCAAGTCATCAGCGGCGCAATCATGATGGTGACTAAGCGGTCACGTCGGTTAGGAATGGTTCTGGCAGCGATGACGCCGGGGATGGCGCAAGCAAAGCTCGAAAGCAAGGGGATGAACGAACGTCCCGAGAGCCCGACGCCTCCCATGAGACGGTCCAGGAGGTAGGCCGCACGGGGCAAATAACCTGACTCCTCGAGCACTAAAATAAAGAAAAATAGAATCAGAATTTGCGGTAAAAAAACCACCACACCGCCAACCCCTGCGATCAGGCCGTCAATCAGCAGGCTTCTGAGCCAATTGTCTGGCAAGAACTCGCCAACAGCATCCCCAAGCACCTCAAAACCCATTTCAATCCATTCCATCGGAGCCTCTGCCCAGCTGAACATGGCCTGAAAAATAAGGAATAAAACGGCCAATAAAATGACGGGGCCCGCCACCGGGTTTAGTAATACCCGATCGATGTGTTCACTTTTAAGATCAGGGACGACCCGATCTAGTCCAAGCGTCACCAAAATCTGTTGGACATGCACATGGTCTTGGGCAACGTTACTCGTGTCTCCTGTGGTGATTGGTTGAGGGGGGACAATGCTGCGGTCATTCACAATGGATTCGATGAGCGAGCGTAAGTGGGCATCGCCTGACTTGGTGACCGCAATCGTTGTAACCACTGGGGCGCCGAGAGCTTTTGCGAGCGCCGTTGGATCGACGTCGATACCACGCGTTTTGGCCTCATCCGACATGTTTAAGGCGACGATGCAAGGGAGCCCTAGCCGCTGAACGGCGAGCACTAACCGTAGGCTGCGACGCAGATTGGTGGCATCGACCACGCAAACCACCACGTCGGGTTGCTTTTCACCGGTTGCTTGTCCATTCAAAACATTGCAGGTGACGCGCTCATCGAGCGAGCGCGGATAGAGGCTATACGTGCCAGGCAGATCCAAAATCCGAGCCACTTTGCCATTTGATGTTTCTAATCGCCCTTCCTTGCGTTCGACGGTCACGCCCGCGTAGTTAGCCACCTTTTGTCGGCTACCCGTGAGGCGGTTAAAAAGGGCGGTCTTGCCGCAATTGGGATTACCGACCAACGCAAACAATAGGCCCGTTGGGTGCAGGTGAATGGTGTTTTCTTTCATGGAATTTCTCACGCCACGACCACACATTCGGCTTCAGCGCGCCTGAGTGCATAAGTGCTTGCACCGACACGAACGACTAGGGGGTCTTGGCTGAGAGGGGCTTTGCGTTGAACCAGTATTGACTCGCCTGGTAAGAAGCCGAGCTGCTCGAGTTGTTGCTTGTAATCATTTAACACGTCTGTGTTTACAACATGATGGACGCGAAACAAGGTTTGAATAGGGACTGCCGTGAGTAATTGCGTCAGTAATTTTGTCGTTGATTGCATGAAAAGCCTTATAGTAATGATTCTCATTATCAATTATATACTAAGCAATTCTTCCTTTTTGGGGGAGCGATAAAGCTCATGCCGCATACCGACGTGGGGCCTAGGTGTGCGTAGTACCTCGCCTAAGCGATACACTGAATATGGATAGGCACTTAAACTGAAACAAACAAAAGGAACAGGTCTCTATGGCGCTTCATCTAGATCAAGACGGTATTGAGGTGGTTGGTTTGGGTATGCATTTTGATGAGCTACCCATCGGCAGGAAATTCAAAACCGTTGGACGCACGATCACCGAGGCCGATCTTGTCGCGTTCGTGAATGCAACGGGCTTTACAGAGGTGCTATTTACCAACACCGAGTTTTTGCGTGAAACGTCTGATATCAAAGGCCGCTTGGTGCCAGGTGCACTGGTCTACTCAATGGCTGAAGGTCTGCTGATGCAAGCAGCGATGCAGCACACCGGCTTTGCTTTTTTGGAAATGGCGCTAAAGGTCCACGCGCCAACCTTGGTAGGTCAGACGATTCATGTCTTGTGCGAAGTCACCGAAGCACGACCGAGCGAGAGTCGGCCTGACCGTGGTCTGGTACGCACCCTCAACACCGTGCTCAATGAGAAGGGTGAGGTGCAAATCACATACACGCCCTTGCGGTTTGTTAAACGCGTGGTTTGATTGTTATGAAGGTTTTCTTCTTCAATCCTCTTCTCCATTCCGATGGTTCGAAGACACCAGCTATTTCGACTTTTTTTGTGCGGCGTTAGTAGCTGAGTGTCGTCTACGAGTCGGCTACGTAATAACCAATCAAATCTCACCACCCTTTACGTAAAATTAAAACCATTAGTGCTCCGAAGAGCTGTTTCGCCTGCGCAAAGCGATTCAGAAAAAAGGCTTGGCGGACCACTGTACGATTCACTCGAGTTACGTTGTCGTGATTTCACTTCTAAGGTAGTCTATATGCATTTCTAAGGATTTTAGTTACAGCTATTGGATGCTAAAGATTGAATGCTAAAGGCGTGGCAGCGACACCGTCTGGAACCTATCGTGCATGTCAGTGGTTGGTTCAAGCTCAAGGGGAATAAATATGTCAAGACAAAAGATCGATCAACAGAAACGCCGGTTTTTGGCTGGTTCAGCTGGACTTACGGCCGCTTCAGTGGTGGGTCTTGCCGGTTCAAACCAAGCCCTTGCCAACCAATCATCGATAGGTGGCGCTTCGGCGGCCGTGACGATGCGTCGCGTGAAGCCTGGCGAGCTCGGGTGGCCCTCTACTGACAAATGGCAGGCATTGGCAGATTCCATGCAAGGCAAGCTTTTTGAAGTACCGGACCCCTTTGCTCAATGCAGTGCGGGGCCAGCTGCCTGTGAGGCGGTTTTAAAAGACTTTGAGAACCCTTACTTCATTCAAGACACCCCAGGCGCCACGCAAACCAGTGGCTGGATAGATGCTTGGACCAGTCGCCTGAGTAACTATGCCGCTGAAGTTGAAACCACCCAAGACGTATCTAAGGCGGTGATTTTTGCGCGGGAACATAACCTACGACTGGTGGTTAAGGGCGGTGCACACAGCTACTTGGGTCAATCCAATGCGCCGGACTCTTTTTTGATTTGGACCAAGAAGCTCAATGGCATTGAGATGCACGATCGTTTTGTGCCTCAAGGCGGACAAGGCGGAAAAGGTGTTGAGCCTGTTGAGGCCGTATCCGTCGAGGGTGGGGCTATTTGGCTTGACGTTTATGACAAGGCCGTTGTTAAAGGAAAACGTTACGTACAAGGCGGCGGCTGCACCACCGTGGGCGTGGGCGGTTACGTGCAAACAGGTGGGTTTGGTAGTTTTTCCAAACGCTTTGGTCTGAGCGCGGCCAGCATGCTGGAAGTGGAAGTGGTTTTGGCTGATGGCAGCATCGTGATTGCGAATGAATACGTCAATCAGGATTTGTTTTGGGCCATGCGCGGCGCGGGTGCCGCGTACGGAATCATTACCCGCGTCACGTTAAAACTGCACCCTTTACCTGAGACATTTGGTTTCGCAGGGCTCAAAGTTAGAGCCAAAACCGATGCCGCTTACACCGAATTGGTGGCGTATTTTCTGGCGTTCTATCGTGACGAATTAATGAATCCCCACTGGGGCGAACATGCCGGCTTTAACGGCGACAATGAGCTAGAAATCGCCATGGTGAGTCAAGGTTTAAACGAAAAGCAATCCGCAGACATCTGGCAGCCCTTCATTGAATGGATTGAGGCCCGTGGCCAAGATTTTGAAACGGTGTCGCCTTTGCGCTTGGTGACCTATCCTGCCGAACACTGGTGGGACTATGAGTACCGCCAAAAGAATGGACCCCAGTCGATTCTGACTGATGACCGGCCAAATGCCAGACCGGGTACCTTTTGGTGGTCGGGTAGTGCACGTGAAGTAAGCATTTATCTCGCGGGCTATGAGTCCGGCTGGTTGCACGAGCGACTCTTGTCAGAACAGAACATATCTACTTTAGCCATGACCCTGGTTGCTGCATCTAGAGTGAAGGCTTTTGAGATTCACTTCAATAAAGGCTTGGCTGGGGCCCTTCCTGAAGTGGCTCGGCAAGGACGCGAAATCCCTATTAACCCCGTGGTTCAACATGCTTTTGGTCTGATCATTATTGTGGGCGGTCAACTCAACGTACATGCAGGCTTGCGAGGACACGAACCTAATAAAGCAGCGGCTAGGGCTGACTCTGCAAAAGTCACCCAAGCCATGAACCTTGTTCGAGTGATCGCGCCCGACGCCGGTGCCTATTGTTCTGAAATGAGCTATTTCGCGACCAACTGGCAAACCGACGCATGGGGAGATAACTATCCCCGATTGGCCGCATTGAAGGAAAAATATGACCCCACCGGTCTTTTTATGGCGCATCATTATGTGGGTAATGAGAAGTGGAGTCGGGACGGGTTTGAAAAATACGCTTGATAAGAAATCTTAATAAAACAAACTTAGAAATTAGGTTTGGAAATACCAATGATGGATCAACAAGGAGATCGTATGTGTTTCGTTTGTGAAAAATTATCTTTTGGTCGTCGCTCGAGTGGTGACATGTCGCAAGCGGGTTTAAGCCGACGGTCGATGCTCGGTGCATTTGGCGCACTTGGTGCGATTCCTTTGGCCGGTGCTTTTGCGTTGGGTCGAGAAGCCCGTGCAAGCGCACCGCCTAAACCGCAAAACGCACTCAGCCCTGATCAGGCTTTAGAGCGTTTGATTGCAGGCAATGCAAGGTACGTGTCTGGGAAAACATCCCCCGTCGATTTCGCTTTGACGCGAGATGCTTTGACAAGTGGGCAAAACCCGTATGCTTGTTTGGTTAGTTGTGCCGATTCCCGAATTGGACCGGAATATTGTTTCGATGAAGGCCGCGGTGATTTGTTTGTAAATCGCGTGGCTGGCAATTTTGTCAATACAGATATCCTTGCGAGTTTGGAATACGGTGTAGCCGTGCTTAACTCGCCACTGATCATGGTCTTAGGACACACCAGTTGTGGCGCTATTGGAGCGGCAGTTGGCGCCTACACTAAAAACGTCGGTTATCCAGGGCACATTCAGAGCTTAACCACGGCACTGGCGCCGGCGGTTAGACAGGCGGTCAAGACGGCTAAAGGGGATGCCTTGATTGCAGCCGCGACTCTGGAGAATATTCGCATCAACGTGCGAAAATTGCAGGAGTCCAATCCGATTCTCAGCGAAAAAGTGGCATCGGGTGAATTGAAGGTCGTGGGCGGTCTCTATCATTTAGACACAGGTCGGGTCGAAATGGTGAGTTAACCGTCGTTTGGCGTCGTTTGGCGTCGTTTGGTTAACGCAGGTGAGCGCTTAGCGCCCGCCTGCCACGTCCACGTACGAACCGTGAATATAAGACGCCGCGTCTGAAGCGAGCCACATAACGGTCTCGGCTACCTCCTCTGGCTGGCCAATCCGTCCGAGCGTGGTGGCGACCGCTGCTATTTCTGCGGCTTTTTCAATACCACCGCGGCTGTTTTGAATATCCGTGGCGATGATGCCGGGTCGCACCCCACACACACGAATGCCTTGCGGTCCTACTTCGTGAGCCAAGGCCAGATTGAATCCATCAAGCGCGGCCTTTGTACTGGTGTAGGCATTGCCTGCGGGCATGCTTCCCAAGCGCGCCGCCACAGAAGACATATTGACGATGACGCCGCCTTTGCCACCGTGCTGGGTCGACATCCGTTTGACCGCTTCGCGGCTGCAATAGTAGGCACTGAAAACATTGGCTTGGAAACTTCGGATCACGTTCTCAGGTGTTGCGTCAACGATAGAAAAGGTATCAACAATGCCCGCGTTGTTCACCAAAACGTCTAGTGGCCCCCACTTCTGGTCAACGGTTTCAAACAAGCGATCCACTTCTTCAGACTGTCCGACGTCAGCCTGTACCATCATGGCTTGACCGCCTGCCGCCTCGATTTGGCTGACTACTTCATTTGCCGCAGCCTGGTTTTGCAGATAGTTAACCACCACGCGATAACCTCTTGCGGCTGCTAGTTTTGCGGTTTGGGCGCCAATGCCGCGACTCGCGCCAGTGATGAGGATAATTTGTGAAGTCATGATAGTTAGGCCAAAGAAGAAAAGGTGGTGGTCGAGTCATCACTCAGTCGGTCAAAGTGATTCAAAGCGCTTGCGACCGTTTGCGCGTGGATCTTTACTGTGTTTTCTATCACATTGCCATAGCCGCCTGCCATGGTGACAGCAACCGGTAAGCGAAGAGAGGCGGCAAACTCAAAGACGCGTTCATCTCGTTGCCGCAAAGCTTTAAAACTGAGCTTTAGACGACCGAGACGATCGTCCTCGTGAGGATCCGCGCCCGCCAAATAAATCAAAAACTCAGGTTTGAATTGCCGTTCGAGTGTCTCTAACGCCTGCTCGAGCGCGGTCAGGTATTCAAGGTCTTGGCACCCGTCGGGCAGTGCTACGTCGAGATCGCCCGACTCTTTACGAAAGGGGAAGTTTTTATCACCGTGTAGAGAGAGCGTAAATATGGACGCATCTTGCCGCAGTATTGATGCAGTGCCATTGCCTTGATGAACATCCAAATCAATGATGGCAACTCTCAGGCCACGACCGTGCTCTCTTTGAATGACTCGGGCGGCAACGGCGGCATCGTTAAAGACACAAAAGCCACTGCCCTTATTGCGATAGGCGTGGTGTGTGCCGCCAGCCAGATTGACGGCAATGCCTTCATGCCAAGCCGTTCGACTCGCCGCTATCGTCGCGCCCACGGACCGGCGAGACCTCTCGACCATGGCAGGCGTCCAAGGAAAACCGATCTCCCTTTGTTCGGCCTTCTCTAGCGTGCCATTAATCACTCGCTGCACGTAGGCAGGATCGTGAGCGAGCAATAATTCTGTGTCAGAGGCCGCTGGCGCTTGCATCAAAGAGACACCCTCTAATTGACCTACCTGTTCGCGAAGTAACCGATATTTGGACATCGGAAATCGATGTCCTTCAGGTAACGGCAAAACGAAGTGGTCGGTATAGAAGGTTTTCACAATAGGTGGAATGGCAAATGGGCCAGCAAATGCGTGCCAGGTTAGTCTTTGTTTCTAGTCTTTTGTTTCTTGCCGCTCGCTTGATCAGGTATGCTAAATACTTAGATAAATAGACAAATAGCTGCGGAGCACTGCATCATGACCCATCCTGCTCAGTCTTTCAAGCCCGACTTACCCCAGCCTGACTTACCCCAGTCCGACTCACCCCTGTCCATGGCAAGCGCGCGCTTTCATTCGGTTGCCCGACAGGCAAGTCTGTTGGTGCTTGTCGTGGGGATGGGGCTGGCCATGGTTTCGTTGACCACTCAAGCCCAGCCTGTGGCGCCCGGTACGACGCAGACTCGTTTTTCCGTATCAGGCTTGACGCAGTTTAAGACCGATCTCGACCAGGGCGGCGACTTTAATTGGTCCGGTTTTAACGCCGGCTTTGGGGTGAATCGCCAATTTAGCTCGGCGCTGAACCTTGGCGTGAATGTGAAATACGGTTATGAAAACTGGTCTTGGTCAGATCCAGCGGCTTTCGGGGGGCAAGCGCCTTGGGGCTCTATCAGCAGGCCCGGCGTGGGTTTGAGTATGACCTATGCGCCAAGCTCATCGGTGCAACTTGGCATCAGACCATCCATTGAGTGGGCGGCAGAAGACGGGGTGGGTACGGCTTCATCGGCAATTTATGGTGCGGTTTTTAGCGCGACCAACACGTTTTCGAATGACTTGACGCTCGGTCTCGGGGCAGGTGTCTTTCGAGAGCTAGGAGAGAACCGAGTTTTTCCATTTCTGGCCGTGAACTGGAAAATAAACGATGACTGGACCTTAAAGAATCCGTTGCCGACCGGCCCGGCCGGTGGCGCCGGTTTGGAGCTTGCCTATGAGTTGAACCCTCGCTGGACGCTGAGCGCCGGTGGCGCCTACCGGAACTACCGATTCCGTTTGAACGACTCTGGTCCTTACGCAGGCGGCATCGGACAACACCGGCTCATTCCCGTGTTTGCTCGGGTCAAGTACTCGTTAACACCAGCGACCTCGATTGACTTTTACGCCGTGGCCTCGGCTGGCGGCAAGGTTCAAGTAGAAAACGCGGATGGGGCACAAACCTTGAATACGGGGTATGACACAGGGATTGGGTTGGCTATCAACCTGTCGCACCGTTTCTGATGTCAACGGGTTAACCCCACCACCCCAAGAATCCTTTCATCATAGGCTCGTCTAACTGATAAGATCATCAGGCGTTTTTATGTGCCCAGTTTTACGTGCCCAGCCTGCTGGCTAGATGGCAACACTCGACTGATGCTATAGGAGACCGTATGAAGATCGCAGTGGTAGGCGCCGGACTGATCGGACAAGCATGGGCGATTGTTTTCGCTCGCAGCGGGCATCAAGTCACGCTCTGGGACGGGCATGAGCACGCATTGATTCAAGCGCCGATCGTGATTGCCAAGTTAGTCGCTGATTTACAAGCGGCAGGCTTGGTCCAAGATAGCGCCGCTGTGCTGTCAAACATCACGACCGAGCCCACGCTAGCCGATGCCTTAAAAGGGGCGGGTTACGTACAAGAGAACTTGCCTGAGCGGTTAGAAATGAAGCTAGAGATCTTTGCCCGGCTTGATGAATTGGCCGATGAAAACGTTATCTTAGCAAGCTCGACCTCGAGCATTCCTGCCTCAACCTTCACCGAGTCCTTGCCAGGCCGCGCGCGCTGCGTGATTGCCCATCCGGTTAATCCCCCGTATCTTGTGCCCGTGGTTGAGATCTGTGGCGCCCCTTGGACGCACAGCGACACCATCCAGAAAACGCAAGATTTAATGCGGCAAGTCGGGCAAGAGCCGGTCCACATCAAAAAAGAGTTGGAAGGATTTATCTTGAACCGTTTGCAGGGGGCTTTGCTACGAGAAGCTTTCCGATTGGTTGATGAAGGTTATGTCGACGTGGACGGCCTAGATGCCACGATTAGAGACGGCTTGGGCCTGCGTTGGTCTTTTATGGGGCCGTTTGAAACCATCGATCTCAATGCACCAGACGGCTTGGCCGACTATGCCCAACGCTACGGCCCACTTTATCAGTCGATAGCGACCGAGCAGACAGATACCAGCCCCTGGTCTGACGCACTCATCGCTCAAGTCGACCAAGCGCGTCGAGAAAAATTACCTAAGGAACAACTGGCCGAGCGGCGTATTTGGCGTGACCGTCGATTAATGACCTTGGCTGTTCAACGCATGCAACAACAAGCCAAAGAAACGTAGATTTTGAAGGCCTGATTAAAAATCTTGGAGACATTCAGTGAGAAAAGTCATCATTACTTGTGCACCAACCGGTGCCATCCATACACCTAGCATGTCACCAAACCTGCCCGTGACGGCAGAAGAAATCGCAACCGCAGCGATCGATGCGGCGCAAGCGGGCGCAGCCATTTTGCACCTGCACGCGCGTGATCCTAAAGACGGACGCCCAACACAAGACCCTGATTTTTTCAGGCCGTTTTTGGCTGAAATCAAAGCCAAAACCGATGCCGTGGTCAATATCACCACCGGTGGCAGTCCGCACATGACCGTCCAAGAACGCATGCGCCCGGCCATGACCTTCAAACCCGAGCTGGCTTCCCTAAATATGGGGTCCATGAATTTCGGACTGTTTCCCATGCTCGAGCGTTTTAAAACTTTCGAACACGAGTGGGAGCGACAGCACCTCGAGAACAGCCGTGATCTTGTCTTTAAAAACACCTATCAAGACATCGAAGCCATTTTGCGCATGGGCGCAGACAATGGAACCCGTTTTGAGTTTGAGTGCTATGACATTAGCCACCTCTACAGCTTGTCGCATTTTGTTGAACGCGGCCTGGTCAAAGGACCGATTTTTGTTCAGTCGGTATTTGGTATTTTGGGTGGTATTGGCCCAGACCCTGAGGACTTAATGCACATGCGACGCACCGCTGACCGTTTGTTTGGAGACCGCTATCAGTGGTCTATCTTGGGCGCCGGTCGGCATCAAATCCCATTGGCAACAATTGGCGCCGCCATGGGATCACATGTGCGTGTGGGGTTGGAAGATTCCTTGTGGATTGCCCCCAAGCAATTAGCCGTGTCTAGCGCTGAGCAAGTCACACGCATTCGAACCATTCTTGAAGCGTTGAATTTACAAGTTGCCACACCAGACGAGGCGCGCACTATCTTGGGTTTAAAAGGCGGTGATCAAGTCGAATTTTAGTCCGCCTCTTAGTCCGTCTATCAGTCCTCTTAGGGGTAATAAACGGAAATGGTCTCAGCGATACAAGCGGGCTTGGGCGCCCCTTGTAATTCAACCGTGGCCTTGAAAGTGCATTCAAAGCCACCGTCGCCGCGTTCATTGATGTTGGCGAGTTCAAATTTTGCCCGTAGTTCGCTGCCAGCAGGCACGGGCGTGAGGAAGCGAACCTTGTTCATGCCGTAATTAACGGCCATGCTTGTTTCGGTTACATCAAAGGTTTTAAAGCGCATGCCGGCGAGCAAAGAAAGCGTTAGGTAGCCATGGGCAATCGTGGTGCCAAACTTTGATGCCTTGGCTTTTTGTGGATCGACGTGTATCCATTGGAAGTCACCCGTTGCCTCGGCGAACTTGTCGATCCGCGCCTGATCGACTAACCACCACTCACTGACACCGATCTCTGTGCCAACCAGTGATTGTAATTCCGTCAATTTAACTTGCCGCATGAGTGGTACTCCCCTGTAAAGTTTGATTTACGTGCCATCTATACGAAGCATATCTAAAAAACAACAAGGAGATAGGACATGATCACGATCTGGGGGCGAACCAATTCGCTTAACGTACAGAAAGTGTTGTGGGTTTTAGAGGAGCTCAGTTTGCCCTATGAGCGCATAGACGCTGGGCTAACGTATGGGGTAAATGACACGGCAGCTTTCAAAGTCATGAACCCTAACGGTCTGGTCCCCGTTTTGAAGGAAGATGATTTCATTCTGTGGGAGTCGCACGCCATCCTCAGGTACTTAGCCGCGCGCCACGGGCGCGGTACGTTGTGGTCAGGTGACGGTCGAGTCGCGGCGATTAGCGATCAGTGGCTCGATTGGTGTAGCACCACCGTCTGGCCAAACATGCGCCCCGTGTTTCAGAATTTGGTGCGCACGCCGGCTGACCAACGGGACCACCAAGCGTTGGCTGCAGGCATAAAGAGTGTTGCCGAGAACTTTTTGATACTCAATAACGCCCTTCAAAACCGTCGCTACATCGCTGGTGAAGCGTTTACGATTGCTGATATTTCGCTGGCCTTGTTAGCCTTTCGTTGGTACAGCCTCGTCAGCGATCGACCGCAGACGCCAGCAGTCGATGCTTGGTTCGAACGGGTATCGGTGCGCGAGGGTTATCGCAAGCATGGTTCGGCACCTTTAACCTAAGCACGTCCATGGCCTAGTTAGGGCTACACCTTGAACTGACACGCCTTGAAGGCTTCGGTTGCCTCGAAGCCGGCGGACAGATCAGCGAGTGCAGGATGACGCTGTGCCGAACTGACCTCAGGTAAGGTCGCGGTGATAAATCGATAGCCCACTGCCGCGGTTAAATCAGCCAGCGTTGCTTGACTGACATCAGCAAATCGACCTGCTTTGACCAAGGCTTCGATCTGATCCACCCCTGCCGTTGCTTGTTCAATCAGCGTGTCAAGAAAGGGTTGGTGTATTTTTTCTTGGGGGCGTTTGGTTTTCTCGTAAAGGGTTGCCACCGATTTGTCTAGTGCACTGGTCATGATGCCTGTGCGTTGTAGGACGTCACGCCTGGTTAAGCCATGAGCTGGCAATAGTGTTTGATTGGGCGTGGTCTCTAATAGATGATCGAGTATCAAGGTGCTTTCGACCAATATCTCGCCGTCATCAAGCACCAAAGCAGGCACTTTATTCATCGGATTGAACGGGCGTATGTCTTCCGCATTTAGAGCCGGCGATAGGGAACGATGCTCGAAGGCGATGTCTAGCCAGTGCAGGGTGACGCCGACGCGGCGCACAAAAGGCGATAGATAGCGGCCAATCAAAATCATGTTGTCTCCGAGTTTGTCGTTATATTCGTACTAAAGTATCCCGCAAAGAATGGGTGACGGCAAATTGTATTTTTTGGGGTTGTTTGAGGGGCAAGGATGAAGCAAAGAACATTGTTGGTCGGTTTGGTGTGTTTGGCGTCAAGTCTGTCTGTCGCATCGTCCATGCCGCAACAGGTGAGGATTGGAGCACTACCCGATGCCTTTTCAATCGATAGGACGGAAGTGACCGTGGCCCAATTTCGTGCTTACGCCGAGCGCGCGGGTTTGGTCACGGCCGCTGAGCGCGAGGGCGGGGGTTTTGAGTATCGTCTAGGTTGGCAGCGAAGAACAGGGTGGACTTACCAGACCCCTTACGGTGTCGCGGTGGCGCCTGATGAGCCGGCAGTGCATCTCAGTTGGCATGAGGCACGGGGCTATTGCCAAGCCGCCGGGGGTGATTTGCCTCGTCGCGAGCAATGGGAAACGGCCGCCTATCAAGAAATGCGTTCCAACCCACCACCACCGTTCATGGCAGGTCAAACCTACGAATACCCAACGGGTGCCGAACCCGATGAGGCCAATACCGTGGGCGATAAGGATGGCTGGGAAAGGCATGCGCCGGTTGCCCAGTTCGAGCCCGGGGTCAATGGTCTTTTTGATATGGGGGCCAATGCATGGGAATGGCTGTTAGATGCCGACACCAATAAGCGGCTCACGGCAGGAGGCTCATGGTGGTATGGGCCGGACAAAATGAAGGCCACCGGTATGCAGTACAAGGCCGCCGATTTTTATGCTGTCTACGTGGGTTTTCGTTGTGTCTATCCTTGAGTGTTGTGACAAGGAAAGGAGCTGAGGTTGTTCTGAGCTTGCTGCTGAGCTTGCTACTGAGGGCACCAAGATTGACAATCAATCACAGCGTCCTCAGTGGGCTTGCTCGTGGCAAATGCTAGGCTCAACAAGAATGAGGGAGCCAATGCGGTTTGCCAGTACTGCCACGGTCGGCTCGGGGCGCCTGTCGGGTCGAGTACGGTCAGGCTAATGGGCCCGGTCACATCGAAAGCAAAAGCATCCAGCCTTGCACTCAGTCCCCAGCCCTCTGCTTTTAGGTAAGCCTCTTTCAAGGTCCAGAGTTTTAAAAAAAGCAGGCCGCGTTGATCGGGCTCACAAGCGGCCAACCGCTCATATTCGTCGCCTGAAAAGTATCGTTGTGCGAGATCAAGATCGGGTAGGGCGCGGGTGGTGTTTTCTACGTCGATACCCACGGGCTGCTGGCTCACGGCCACGGCCACCTGATCCTCGGTATGACTTAGGTTGAAATGCCATTTATCTTTAGGTTCGACGGCCGCTGGATAGCTAACAAAGGGTTTGCCTTTGTCCGTGGCCTGAAATCTGATCTCACCGGGATGGCAGTCCAAACGTTCGGCCAGCATAAGCCGCTTTAACGCGTGGCTTATCAAATAAGTGTGCTGATGTTTTTGTTGGATAAAGCGGCCCATCAGTTGGCGTTCGTTGTCGTCTAGCAATGCTTCGAGTTCAGAAATCAGAGGCAATTGCTTGATCTGGCTTGGCATCGCATATCGAACCATCACTGTTGGCTGGCTGTGAGAATTCGTTTGCGCTTGCTGGTTTGTGGAAAAACGTGACTTCGGCATGAGGATTCAGTACGCTTTGGGTATTGTTTGCAATCATACGGAGTTTTACGGATGTCTACCCCGATCAATCAAATCACACCCGATTTCTCTGTGGCGCCTCAGCTAAGTCCGTCAGATATGCCTGCTGTCGCAACAGCAGGCTTCAAAAGCGTCATTATCAATCGCCCTGATTACGAAGGTGGCCCCGACCAACCCACAGCACAGGCCGTCTCTGAAGCGGCCCGAGATTCTGGCTTGCGCGTGGCCTATCAGCCCGTTGTGAGTGGTGCAATGACGCCTGAAGACGTGGCGCAATTTGCTGAACTGTTACAAACGTTACCAAGCCCCATTTTGGCGTACTGCCGCTCGGGTACCCGCTGTAGCGTTTTGTTTCAAGCCGCCACAGGCAAAAGCTAAACAATTACCCTAAGGTATACGCGCTCAAAGGTGGTGTTCTTATAACCTATGCCTGTAGCGAAGCAATTTGCGCTAGCATGAGAGTGTCACTTGTGTACTTTGTAAGCGATGTAAAAAGATGTAAACAAATTGGTGTCGATTAAACCGAGGGAGAGCTAACCATGTTCAAAAAAATACTGATTCCCACCGATGGCTCTACGCTGTCAGGGCAAGCGGCCAACGCCGGCATTACTTTTGCGCGATCAGTGGGCGCAGAAATTGTCGCCCTCCATGTCGGGCAACCCTTTGCGGCGACAATTGGGTTTGATGGCATGGCAGCCGCTTACGCGATCACCGACGAAGACTACGAGAAAGCAACGGCTGAGCAAGCCCAAAAATATCTGCAAGCGATCACCGATCGGGCTGAAACGGCCGGCGTTAAGATAAGCCATGAATCAGTCACTAACTTTAATGTGGCCGACGGCATTGTGGATGCGGCGCAAACGCATGAATGTGACATGATTTTTATGGGTAGCCACGGTCGCAGTGGCTTGTCCCGTCTGCTTCTTGGCAGTGTGACAGCGAAAGTGTTGTCATTGGCCCATATTGCCGTGTTGGTGTATCGAGTCAAAGAAGACGACTAGTCACATCTAGTCACATGGCGTAAGTCACAAAAGCGGCTCCAAACAAGAACCGCGGCAACCTTCGATCAGGTTGTCGCGGTTTTTTAGTTTCAGTCTTCGATTGTTGGATCAAGCTCGTTGTTAGTGTTTGTGTTTGTGTTTGTTACAAGTTTTGCTCAACCGGTGTCGTTGGCACGGTTGTTTAGAGTGATTCGAGCGGTTCGATGGTGGCGCATTCTGTGAAGGCCCTGACTTTGCAACGACGGCAGATGTCATGATCCAACTGAGCGAAGATAGTGGCAATCGCTTGCTCTTTGGTCTGAAAAATGTGGTTGGGGCCCAGCCGATCTAAGAACCCTGTGCGCTCCCACATTTTGAGTACCTCTTCGCGCGGTCGATGAAAATACAGATCCCCGCCAGCTGCGAGTCGAGCTTGGCGCTCGTTCTCCCACATTTCAGCGCCTGAGAGGTCAATGAAATTCATGCTGCGTGACATGACTAGCAGGTGTTTAGGGCTGTCCACAGCCTTCCTTAGCGCCGCCAAGTGTGCGGATACATGTGCAGTGGCACCAAAATAAACGGCGCCTTCCATGCGGATCATGGCTAACTGGGGGCAAGCCAGTCTCTCGTCACTTGGGACGTGATCGATGTTTTCTAGGTGTCGCCGAGGGTTTTTTGAAAGAAACCCCATCAATCGAACAGCAGGTTTAGATGTTCGATTTAGGTAGACCAAGAGCGAGAGCAGCGTACCGATCAGGATAGCCATTTCCATGCGCAGGAGTACGGTGGCAGCGGCCGTGGTGGCCGCGATCAGAAATTCGGTGCGTTGCTGGCGCCATAAAGCTTTCCAGCGAGGCAGATCAAACAGTGCCCATGCCACTAGTATTAGCAGGGCGGCAATACCGGCCAAAGGCAAGTAAGACAAGGCACCACCAAACAAGGCGATCGCGGTGATCAAAATCAGTGCACTGGCCACCGCAGCTAGCGGTGTTTTTGCGCCCGCTTCAAAGTTGGGTAGGGATCGATTGAGTGAGCCACAGGAAACGTAACTGGAAAAGAATCCCCCAATGACGTTAGACAAGCCTTGCCCCCAAAACTCCTTATTGGGATCGACGGTTTGTCCAGAACGCACGCCAAGTGCTTTGGCAATCGAGATGGATTGCCCTAGCGCCACGATACTCAGGGCAAAGGCGATACCGAGCAACTCAGACAGTTGATCCCACTTCATGGTCGGGATTTGAAACGAGGGTATGGGCGAAGGAATGTGGCCCACTTGCGACACGGGCGCCCAGCCTAAGGGCGTTAACAGGTGGTTTAAGGCCACGCCCAGAACAGCGCCGATCAGCAGGCCAATCAACATATAGGGCCATCGGGCGCTAAAGAGACGCTTGATAAGCCAAGCGGTGAAAAGGGTGCTCATGCTCACGATCACGCTCGCCCAGCCGATGGCGTCCCACTGATTGGCGTAGGCTGTTGCCGTGGCCCAAGCGCCGCTGGTTTGACCGCCATCAATGCCGAATGCATCGCCTGTGGCGTGCAGCGCGATCAAGATGGCGGCGCCACTCGTAAATCCCCCTAAAACTGCCGGTGAAATGAAGTTGGCTACCATGCCGAGCTTTAAAAGTCCGATGGAGGCCTGAATCAGCCCGACCAAAATGGTGACCACCAGAGCCAACTGAATGTATTGATCGCTGCCGGCGATTGCCAGTGGCGTCAACATGGCGAACAAGGCCAAAGAAATGGCATTGGTTGGGCCAGACAAGACCAATCGGCTAGAACCAAAAAGGGCTGCCACGATACAGGGTACGATAGCCGTATAGAGACCGTATTGAGGCGGTAATCCCGCTAACAAGGCGAATGCAATGGCTTGTGGCAACACCAGAACGGCACTCAATAACCCCGCCGTGGCGTCTGCCTTGAGGGTATGGGCGGTGACTTCTTGGGTCCAATCGCCCAGCAAGCGCGTCAATAGTGGTGCGGCTGATTTCATAAAAAGTGGTCAGCGATCCATCGAATCAAGGACAAAGGGTACCTAAGTGTCTTATGATACGCCACACTTATTAACTGCCATTAAGATGGCAAAAAAGGAGAAAAGCAAATGACAGTCAAAGTTGGAGATCGCATCCCAGACGGTACATTGACCGAGTTCATCGAAACAGAAACCGCTGGATGTTCAGTTGGACCCAATGATTTTGCGGTAGCTGATCTGGTCAAAGGCAAAAAAATCTTGATGTTTGCCCTGCCTGGCGCCTTTACCCCAACTTGCTCAGCCAAGCATGTTCCTGGGTATGTGGAGCACATTGACGCCATTAAAGCCAAGGGCGTTGACGAAGTCTGGTGCGTCGCTGTCAACGATGCGTTTGTGATGGGTGCCTGGGGCCGTGAGCAAGGCGCTGAGGGTAAAGTACGCATGCTCGGTGATGGTTCGGCGACCTGGACCCAAGCCATGGGTTTGACGCTGGATTTGACGGCACGCAACATGGGCGTTCGTTCGCAACGCTATGCGGCCATCATCGATGACGGTGTCATCACCACACTGGCCGTTGAAGAGCCAGGCGCTTTTGAAGCCAGTTCTGCTGAGGCAATGATCAAGCACCTCTAATACCTCGAGCAACAAGCGTATCATTGGAAAGCCGATCCCGCGGGATCGGCTTTTTGACATTGCTGAGCCCATGTTCGCTACCCTTGCTTCGTTTTCTTCACTGTTTAATTCGACCCTTTTCATGCACCTTGGTGTCGGATTGTTCAATGTCTATATTGGCCTGAAACTAGCCGCTGATGGCGTCAGTGAGCTATGGATCGGTGCGCTCATGTCCGCCTACTACGTCGGTCTGGTGCTTGGTGGACGAATCGGTTACTTGATGATTGTAAGAACGGGCCATGTGCGCGCCTTCGCCGCGGCTGCTGCTGCCTGCTCTGTCATGGTGCTCACACAAACCTTGATTGATGAGAAATGGGTTTGGTTATGGTTGCGTGCCATTGCTGGCGGTTCGATGGCGGTGCAATTCATTGTGCTTGAGAGCTGGCTCAACGAGCAAATCGAAAACGAAAACCGTGGACGGGTTCTGTCGGTCTATCTGGTCATGTCAGGTCTTGGTATTGCGCTGGGGCAAATGGCGATCATGTTGTACCCCGCGTTGGATCTGCGGCCCCTGACTTTGGTGGCCATTTGTCATGTGGTGGGGTTGATTCCGATTGTCTGGACCGTGCGATTGCACCCAGGCCCGCAGTTGCCGGCGCCTTTGGATTTTGGCTATTTCTTTAAGCGGGCGCCCGCCGCGCTGCTGACGATGTTTTTGGCAGGCAATATTACCTCCGCTTTCTATGCCTTGGCCCCGGTGTATGTCGTGGGCTTGTCCCTGAGTACCGTAGAAGTTGCCAGCTTTATGACGATTGCCGTCATGGCAGGGCTATTGGCTCAATGGCCTATCGGTTGGTTGTCAGACCGAATCAGTCGCAGAAAGCTCATTTTCGGGAACGGTCTCGTACTCAGTTTGGTCACGGTTTTGCTATGGGGCTGGTTAGACGTGCCTTACTGGTTGCTGTTGTCGTTAGCAGCGATCAGCGGACTCGTTCAATTCACGCTCTATGCCATAGGAGGCTCATATGCCAATGACGTGGTGACCGCTGAGCGGCGTGTGGGTTTGAGTGCAGTGCTCTTGATATCTTATGGATTGGGTGCCTGCTTGGGGCCATTGATTTGCGGGTACATCATGCGTCTTGGCGGCGTGGATATGTTTTATGTCTTTATGACGGGTTGCAGCGTGTTGCTCATGCTCAATGCGCGTTTCATCGGACGCACCAATACCAAGACGGCTAGCCCTTAAACTTGGTTAACTGCGGCGTGATGAACTGCTGCGTGATGAACTGCTGCGTGATTAACTACCGACGGGGTAGAGCAGGATGACAAAGCCCGTCACAATCCAAACCACCCGCTTAAGTGGATGACCCGGGGCAATGATGCCGTAGGCGACAAGCGTGGTGGCCAAACCCACTTTCACCATGGCTAACAGGGCGCCTAGCGGGTTTTGCCCCAACGCTATCAAGTCGGGTGTGGAAATCATGGCCAGCGGGATGAGATATAACCCTAAGCCAAGCGCCATCGCTTTCCATGCCACTTTCAACCAATTCTCCTCCACCATCCCAGCGGCAATGAATACCGCACCACATACTGGAGGCGTGATGGTTGATAGGAGCGCAAACCAAAACACAAACAAGTGGGTTTGTAGGGTGCCCAAACCGAGTTCGGTGAGTGCAGGGCCCGCGACCGACACGCAAATCACGTAGGCGGCTGTCGTGGGTACCTCCATGCCCAAAAGCAAACAAGTCAGGGCCGTCAAGAGCACCGCAGGCCACAACAGCCCACCTGATCCTGACAGGATCATGGAGGTGATTTTTATCCCAAGGCCTGTCATCCCTAAAACGCCAATGATGAGCGAAGCACACAAAATGATCGAGGCAATCATGGCGATTTGTCGCCCAGATGTTTCAGCAGCGTGCATCACCCGTTGAGCGGCTTGTCGTGGCTCAAAAGAAAAACGATCATCAGTGAGTAGCAGGGCAGCAGCCACAACAATCGCCAAGCAGGCCGCGTATTGGGGGGTGAAATCCAACCCAAACATGCTGTAGAGCAGCACGGCAAAAGGCACGGCAAAAAAGCCTGACGTGATCAAAACAATTTTGTTGGCGGGCCTGTCTTCTTTGGACACAGCCGGTAGGTGATAACGTTTGGCAAAGGCATTGATACCCATCCAAACAGCAAAGAAATACAAGAGGGCGGCTGGCAAGGCGGCCAGCATGATGTCTTCGTATGGCACCCCGGTTAACTCCACCATGACAAAGGCGCCGGCTCCCATGAGCGGGGGCATGATTTGGCCGCCCGATGAGGCAACGGCCTCAACGGCACCCGCTAGCGAACGGGGATAGCCCAAGCGACGCATGGCCGGTAAAGTAATTGAACCTGTCGAGGCGACATTGGCTGAGGCTGAGCCAGAAATAGAGCCAAACAGCGCAGATGAGAGGACCGACACCTTTGCGGCGCCGCCGGTTAATCGACCCGCGACAGCCGCTGCGATGTTCATGAACCCGGAACCTGCTTGCCCGGCGTTCAATACCGCTCCAAAAATCACAAAAATTGCGACGATGGTGACCGACACCCCTGTCAGGCTGCCCCAGAGACCACCTTCGGTAATGGTTAAGGTTCCTAAGAAACTAGTCAGTGGCATGCCGGCGTGGCCAAACTCGCCAGGGATGTAATTTCCAAACAAGCCGTAGAGCAACATCAAGGCCGCGATCAAGGGTAGGGGCCAGCCCACTGCGCGACGGGCCATATCGATGGCCGATAACACCAAAACAATCGCAAGCAGCGTTTGCCAAGGCCCGTCGAGACTGCCGTATTGATCGGAGAGTTGGTTCTGTCGCAGGGCGACCCAAGCGCAGCCGATTAGCCCGGCTAAACACACCAACCAACTTAATGCATCGGCCTGTTGGCCTTTTGGCCGCCAGAGAAGCACCCACGGCAGCGCCAAGGCCATGTGAATAGGCCGGCTCACCAAATTGGGGACTAGACCTGCAAAGATCAGCCAGACGTGAAAAGAGATACAGACGATGCCCAGCGTTGGCCAGAAAACGTCTCTAAAACCAAGTTGGGGCATCGTGTTGGGACTAAGAAGAGGGCAGGGTTATTGATTAGCAGCAGTCAGAGGAAACTTATTTTCCTGGTAGTAACGCAGCGCGCCAGGATGGATTTTGCTGGTGATGTTAACCAACATCTCTGGGCTAACGCCTTTCCACCAAGCGGCGCTATTGGCCATCTTATCGCGCTCTTCCCAAAAGGTTTTGGTCAGTTCATAGGCCGTGTCATCACTCATTTGGGTCGTGGTGTAAGCAATCACAGGCAGCGAGGTGGTCTGGATCGGCTCGGTTTGACCGGTGTAGGTGTTCGCGGGGATTGTCACTTTGGCCGCGCCTGTCTGTTCGATTTGCGCATCGCTCATCGACAAAACCACAACAGGCATGCTCGCGGCGGCTTCAATCACGTTTGGCGCAGGAAAGGAGCCTGCTGTCACGAAAGCGTCGATTTGACGGTTCTTCAACGCCGGTACGGCGTTATTAAGTTCGACATTGGCTGTCTTTACCTTCCCATCCAAACCAAACATGCTTAAGTATTTTTCACCTTCGCGTGCAGAGAATGTCCCTTTACCCACCAAAACGGTCTTACCGGCCATCTCATCAAAGGAGGCAATGCCTGCGTCGCCGTGGGCGACAAAGTGCATGGTCAATGAGGGAATGGGAAAGAGTGCGCGGATATCTTTATATTTGGGCGACGGTTTTTTTTCAAAGGGGCCTTTGTCAGCCATCGCGGCAGCGATCAAGGAGGGTGGCGTCGTAAAAACGTAGTTACCCGTGCGTGAGGCCGATTCCATTACGTTTTGAACCGATCCCTGACTTTCTTCGACAGTCACGATGATGTCGCCGTTTGAGCCAGCTTTCATGGCTTGGGCAAGTTCTACGCCCATTTGGTAGTAGGATGAGCCTACTTTTGCTGACTTGTAGGTGATCCTCGTCTCAGCGACCGCGGTACTCAAACCACCCAATAACAGTCCCGCCATGACGGCGGGTGCTATGCGTTTGAAGTTTTTCATTTGAAGTCTCTCCGTGTTGTTATCTGTGTCTGACGACCGCATTATAGGGGAACTGATCAACGGTTCCGCGGGTCGCTGTGGCCAAGACAGTGGCTTGGCGTCAATACGTCAGTCACGGCTGTAAGGATGTGACTATCTAATCATGGCCGTCAATATATAATTAATTTAATTGAATTTGTGGCGCGAGCAGGCGTCAATCTGTATGGCCAGTTCAAGCGGTTGGGTCATATGACCGAGGGCACCACAAATTCACAGCTTGTCGACGGGCGATGTTCACTGATGCAACTTGACGCGGATTTTTCTAACTTTACATGGCGCTTATTCAAGCGTGTTTTGGCGGGAGGGCTAGCAGCCGGTTTGACGGGCTGTATAGGCATGGGCGCGGTCGGCCCAGACTATCAGGAGCCGGCGCCATCGGTGCCGTCTGAGTGGCAAGTATCTTCATTGCCTGGTGATGTGTTTGACCCCACCATGCCGCCATCACTGACTCGATGGTGGCAACAGTTTGGTGATGCAGACTTGGATTGGTTAATTGACACCGCGCTCGCTGACGATTTAAGCATCGCGCAAGCGCGGGCCCGTCTTCAGCAAGTCAGAGCCAACCGCACCCAAGCGGTTAGTGCTTTGTATCCTGAGATTGGTGCTTCTTTGAGGGCGACGCCGACTTATTACGGCGCGCCTGAGTCCGAGCGCCCCGACACCACCCAGTATGACGCCGAGTTTGATGCGGCCTGGGAAATTGATATTTTTGGGGGCACGCGACGATCCATTGAGGCTGCGCAAGCAGATACTCAATCCAGTGAGGCGGCCTTGGCCAATATTCGTGTTTCTGTGGCGGCTGAGGTCGCACAAAACTATGTCGATTTGCGCAATAGTCAAGAGCGGTTATCGATTGCCAAACGAAACATGGCCTTTCAAGCCGAAACACTGCAAATGGCGCTGTGGCGACACCAAGCGGGGCTCGCACGACAAACAGATGTGGCCCAGGCGCGTGCCAGTTTAGAGCAAACGAGGGCCAGCTTGCCAGACTTAGAAATTGAACGCGCCCGCGCCAATAATCGTCTGTCGGTTTTGACGGGGCAGGCCCCAGGGGCGGTCAATCAACGCCTTTCAAATATCAAACCATTGCCCTTGTTACCTGCCACAATCGCCACGGGTATCCCGATGGATGCGCTCACACAACGGCCTGATTTGCGGGTTGCCGAACGTAACTTAGCGGCTGAGACGGCTCGCATCGGTCAGACCATGGCCAAACGCTATCCCAGCTTGAATCTAGGGGGCTCGCTCGGGTGGACAGCCTTTACCTTGAGCGGTCTGGGGCCCACCAATTCCTTGATTGGTGTGTTGACGGGTGCGTTAAGCGCGACGCTGTTTGATGGCGGCAGGCTGCGCAGTCAAGTCGACGCTCAAACGGCGGTTCAAGAACAAGCTTTATTGAGCTATGAGCAGACCGTGTTGCAAGTCTTAGAGGAAGTGGAGAACGCCTTGACTTCGCATGCGTTTTCTCGCCAAAGGGTGCAAGCATGGTCTTTTTCTGCACAGGCCTCAGCGAGCGCGGCGCAACAATCGCGGCAGCTGTATCAGTCTGGCTTGGTTGATTTTGAGCAGGTCCTGATCACCGAGCGGTCTCAGCTAAACGCCCAAGAGAGCCTGGCTCTGGCTCAGGCGACTGAATTCATCACATTGATTCAACTTTACAAGGCATTGGGTGGTGGGTGGCAAGACATGCCCGCTGCTGTCGATCAGCCTGTCCTGGATAACACTGCCTCATGAAAACCAATCCCGAATCCCAAACGTCTGTGACGACTGAGCAGCCTGATTTGGCGGCCATCCTGGCCCGCGCTGACACGCCCACGCGGGGCAAACACAAGGTGTTGTGGTGGGGCTTGCTGATGGTGTTGATTGTCGCGGGCCTCTACTTCTGGTGGGCCTGGGCCAGTCAAGCGGACGTTCGTTTCGTGAGTGCACCGGTTACGCGCGGATCCTTGGTCGTCACGGCCACCGCCACCGGCACCCTTCAGCCGACCCGAACCGTCGAGGTGGGTTCTGAATTATCAGGCACTTTAGAGGATGTTTTTGTAGGAGAAAACGATGTGGTACAGGTCGGTGAGCTGCTTGCTGTCTTGGATACCTCAAAACTAAACGACGCCATCGCTAAGTCAGAGGCGTCTTTGTCTTCGGCTCAAGCCCAAGTGCTGCTATCTGATGCGACCGTGGCAGAAACTCGGGCCACTTTAGCGAGGATGCAAGAGGTCTTTAAGATATCCGGTGGCAAGGTGCCCTCAGAGAGTGAGATTGAAGTCGCCGATGCCACGCTCAAGCGAGCGATTGCCAACCGAAGCGTGGCTCAAGCGTCAGTGATGCAAGCCGAGGCAGAAGTCAAGACGAACCAAACCAATGTAAAAAAGGCACAAATCAAGTCGTCAGTTAATGGCGTGGTGCTCACGCGCGAAGTGGAGCCAGGCAACACGGTGGTCGCGGCGATGTCAACGCCCGTGCTCTTCACCATTGCCGAGGATTTGAGCCACATGGAATTGCAGGTGCAAGTCGATGAAGCCGATGTGGCCACGGTGCGGCCGGGTCAGCCAGTGACCTTCACGGTATCGGCTTGGCCAGGCAGACAGTTTCCTGCGAGCATCGAACGGGTCGGCTTAGGGTCAACGACGACAGATAATGTGGTGACCTACAAAACTATTTTGCAGGTCAATAATGATGAATTGGCGCTGCGCCCCGGCATGACCGCAACAGCAACCATCACAACCGCTGAAAGGGAAAGCGTGTTGTTGGTGCCCAATGCGGCTTTGCGTTATCGGCCACCGAGCGTGGCGAATCAGCCAGCACAGGGTCAAGCAAGCACCCAGTCTGAAGTGTGGCGATTGAATGGCGAGCAACCCGAGGCCGTCAATGTCACCGTGGGCATCAGCAATGGGCGTTTGACTGAAGTGTTGTCGGGTGAGCTGACGGCGGGTGACAGGGTGATTGTGGGCCAGGAGAAGCAAGAGTGAGTCCATCGCCAAATACTCAACCCGTCGCACCCAAACAGCCCAAACAACCCGCACAGCCCTTGATTGAGCTGCGAGGCGTCACCAAAACCTATGGCGAAGGGGCGATGGCCTTTGATGCGCTCAAAGGCATTGATCTGACGATTGAGGCGGGTGAATTTGTGGCCATCATGGGGCCTAGTGGGTCAGGGAAATCAACGGCCATGAACTTACTGGGTTGCTTGGATAGTCCCACCAAAGGACAGTATGTCTTGCAGGGTGTGCACGTGGAGCAGTTGACGCGTCAGCAGCGGGCTTTGCTTAGGCGCCACGCCTTGGGCTTTGTGTTCCAAGGGTTCAACTTGCTATCGCGCACGACAGCCCAAGAAAACGTCGAACTGCCTTTGCTTTATCGCGGTGAGCCGGCGGCCGTGCGCCGCGAGAAGGCTAAGCAGGCGCTGGCTAGTGTGGGTTTGGCTGGTTGGGAGACACACACCTCGGCCGAACTGTCAGGCGGTCAACAGCAACGGGTGGCGATCGCCCGTGGCATTGTGACCCACCCATTGGTGCTGCTTGCTGACGAACCCACGGGCAACCTTGACAGCAGTCGCAGTCAAGAGATCATGGGTTTATTGACGACACTCAATCAAACGCGACAGATCACGGTGATTATGGTGACCCATGAGCCTGACATGGCGGCCTACGCTGATCGGGTGATTACCTTCGTGGATGGACAAGTCATTCAGGCCGCCGAGCAATCGACCCTTGGTTCGGGTGGTGTGGGCAGTGTGAGGCGTACCCCATGTGGATAAACGCTTTCCTTCTGGCTTTGCGAGAAATCAGGCGCCATTTGATGCGCTCATTTTTGACAGTGCTTGGGATTGTGATCGGGGTGGCCGCGGTCGTGACGATGGTCACGCTTGGCAATGGTGCCACGGTGATGGTCTCTGAGCGCATCTCAAACTTGGGCAGTAACTTGTTGGTGATGCGCCCTGGCCAACGGCTTGGGGCCGGCAGTGAGCGGGCGGGTTCGCACACCTTTACCGTGCAAGACGCTGAGGCTTTGCAAGAACAAATATTTGGTTTGAAGGCGGTCGCCCCGGCTGTCAGTCGGCCCATCACGCTGGTGGCTGACAATAAAAATTGGTCATCAAGCGTGGTGGGCACAACCAATGATTATCTCATTACTGGGAACTGGACCCTGGCCGACGGTCGTGCTTTCAGCACGGATGAATTGCAGTCGGGACGGTCGGTTTGCGTGATTGGTGAAACCGTTAGGCGCGAACTATTCGGGGCCATCAATCCCGTTGGTGACCGCCTGAGGGTTCGGAATTTCGATTGTCAGATCATTGGCCTATTGGCCACCAAAGGACAAGGTGGTCTGGGCTTGGATCAGGACGATAGGGTTTTGATGCCGCTGCTTACGGCTCAGAGGCGGTTAACAGGTAGTAACAACGTCGACACCATCCTCATGTCGGTCAGTGACGTGGATAACACCCGCCAAATCATTGACGATATTGAAGGGCTGATGCGCGAGCGGCGCAACCTTGCTCAAAACGTTGACAACAACTTCAGTGTCATGGACACGCGACAAATCGCCGAGACGCTATCGGGGACTGTGCGCACGCTCACCGGCCTACTCGGTGCTGTGGCTGCTGTCAGCTTGCTGGTTGGCGGCATTGGCATCATGAACATCATGTTGGTGTCTGTCACTGAACGCACGCGTGAGATTGGGGTGCGTATGGCGATTGGTGCGCTTGAGCGTGAGGTGTTGTTGCAATTCTTGATTGAGGCCGTGGTGTTGTCTGCACTTGGCGGGGTGGCTGGGATTATCTTGGCCTTTGCGGCCTGTTACGGGGTGACCGCGTTAATGGGCATGCCTTTTTTGTTTGACCCCATGGTCAATTTGTTGGCCTTTTTGTTTTCAGCCGCGATTGGGGTGATCTTCGGATTTGCGCCAGCTAGGCGTGCCGCCCGCTTAGACCCCATCGATGCGTTGCGTCATGAGTAAGTGACGCACGGCGGGTTGAATCTCTTGCCCGGGGTTCGTGCGCCGCGGTATGTTGTCGCATTGAGGGCTGGTTTGCCATATAGGGATGTCATGAAAGAAACCGTACGCATAGGCACAGGCTCGGGATGGTGGGGCGATCGAATCAGCCCAGCAGCAGAGTTAGCCAAACATGGCCAATTGGATTACCTGTGCTTTGAGACCATGGCTGAGGCAACGATTTCTGCGGCGCAAGTGCGCGCCCGTCGTGATCCGAGTTTTGTGGGTCACGACACGTATTTAGAGGAAAGGTTAAGAGCCGTGCTGCCTGCTTGTTTGGCCCACGGCACAAAAATCGTGTCTAACCAAGGTTGGATCAATCCGGATGCCGCTGCCGCGCAAGCGGTGGCTATTTTGAGGGAACTCGGTGCCACAGGGGTGAAGGTGGCGGCCATCAATGGCAGCCTGATCACGGCGCGCGTGCTGTCGCTGACTGAGACCATACTAGAGAACGGCCAACCAACTGAAACCTTGGCTGAAACCCTGATTTCAGCCGAAGTCTATTTGGGTGCCGAACCCATTGTGCAAGCGCTGAATCAAGGCGCTGCGATTGTTTTTACAGGTCGCGTCGCCGATCCTTCCTTGTTTTTGGCACCCTTGATGCATGAGTTTGGCTGGGATAGTTTGGATCATGAACGGCTCGCACGGGGTTCGGCGATCGGTCACTTGTTGGAATGTGGGGCCCAAGTCACGGGCGGTTACTTCGTCGATCCCGGCTTTAAAGATGTCGAGCGGCCATGGGATTTGGGCTTTCCGATTGCTGAGGTGACGCAAGACGGTAGCTGTGTCATTGGTAAATTGGCGAACACAGGTGGTTGCGTGACGTGTCAAACGGTTAAAGAGCAAATGCTTTATGAGGTGCATGATCCGGCCAACTACTTGACCCCTGACGTGACGGTTGATTTCACCACCGCCGTCGTCGAGCAAGTCGGCATCGATCGGGTGCGTGTCTCTGGGGTCTCAGGTAAACCACGCTCACCAACGCTCAAGGTTTCCATGGGATGCCTGGAGGGTTTTGTGGGGGAGGATATGTTTTTTTATGCAGGCCCAGGTGCGCTAAAGCGCGCGGAAATCGCCAAAACCGTCTTGTTAGAACGGTTCAAGATCGTTGACTTACAAGCCGAAGATATACGGATCGATTATTTGGGTTTGAATGCGATTCACGGCCTAGCCACGCCTGATTCGGCGCCCGAGCCCTATGAGGTGGCGGTGCGGGTAGCAGCGCGCACCAAGACGCGTGAAGAAGCCACCAAAGTGGGCCGTGAAGTTGATGGCATGGCGGTTTCAGGTATCGCACACACGGGCAAGCGCGTGCCATTTCAGGATCGGGTGCGAGAGGTCATTGGCATTTGGTCGGCGTTGGTGGCGCGCGACAGCGTCCAGGCCACCGTCAGTATGTCCCGGAGCTAAACCATGAAAGTGACTTTACAACGCGTGGCACACACCCGCTCGGGCGACAAGGGCAACACCTCTAATATTGCCGTATTCGCCTACGAATCGTGTTTTTACGACGTGCTTCGCGAGCAACTAACGGCCGAGCGATTCAAAGCGTTTTATCGCGGCGCCATCAAGGGTGAGGTCACCCGATATGAAGTGGCCAATATCGAGGCATTTAACTTTGTCTGCGAAGGCGCGCTCGGGGGCGGTGTCTCGCGTAACTTGGCGCTAGACAACTATGGCAAAGCTTTGTCAGCGGTTATTCTGGGATTTGAATTAGAGGTCCCAGATGATTGGGCGACGCGCTTGCGCGGTTTGCCTTCAAAAAAAGGGGAGCAGGACTGATGAGTTTTCAAGACATCATCGACACGGTGGCGCAACCAAAGCCTTGGTTGGCACGCGATATCGCCGTTCAAACCCATTGGATTCGAGCGCTTACGTCGACTGAGAAAGAGGGGTTGTTACATGGCTTAGAGGCTTTCAAGGCGTCGGGCAAATCACTTGATGTGTCGAGCGGGGCGGATTTCCCCTTTCAAAACGTACAAACGCTCATTGCCGATATCAATACGCAGCTCTATAGCGGGTATGGCGTGATTGTTTTGAAGCAGTTTCCGATCGAAGGCTTGGATGAGGAATCAATCAAACAACTGTATTGGGGATTTACCAACCATCTGGGTGTGTTGCGTCCACAAGGCAAAGACAGCGCCTTGTTCAATCATGTCAAGAACGCCGGCGGGGTGTATCGAGCGGCAGGCGGGCGGGGTTACAACACCAATGCAGAGTTAGATTTTCATGTCGATTTTTCTGATTTTGTGGGCTTGCTTTGTATTAATGCGGCCAAGTCAGGGGGGATCAGTAAAGCGTGTTCCTCTCGCGCCTTGTTTGAAACCTTAAAGCTAGAGCAGCCGGCGTTGGCCGAGGCATTGATGACGCCGCTCTATTATTCTCGTCAAGACGAGGAGGCAGCCGATGAGTTGCCCTACTACCAGACACCTGTGGTGGCCTGGGAGCAGGGGTGGTTTAGCTGCCGCTACACGCGCAACCACATTCGCTATGCGCATCGCCATGAGGGCGCACAGGCGCCGAGTGACTTGCAAGAGCAGGCCATGGAATGGATCGACCAAGCCGCTCGTTCTGAAAAATTTACGTTTGACATGCAATTGTCGCCGGGAGATTTTCAGTTGTTGAATAATCATGTGGTGTTGCACTCACGCACGGCGTATGAGGATTTTGATGAGCCTGAGCGCAAACGCAGCTTAATGCGCGCTTGGATTGCCACACCCAACAGTCAACCGTTGTCGCCACTGATGCGTGATGCTTTCCACGACCACCGCGCAGGCGCTGTTCGGGGTGGCATCAAGGGTCAAGCCTTTGATGATGAAAAACGCGCCTACACGCGTGCGGCTGCCGCTTTCCATGGCATGTTATTTGAGGGATGAGTGGGTAACGGGTAACGGATCGCGATGACTTAAGCGGCGGTCAAGCCGCCATCGATCACGATCGACCTACCGGTGATCATGCGCGCTACTTGGCATGAACCAATAAAATATCCATTCACACCCATTGTCCATCAGAACCCCGAAGGGCTCACGCCAGTCTTGAGAAATGGGTGTTATTGGGTGTATTATTGGTTCTATGCTTCGCTCTGACAACCTTCAAATCACCCCCGAGATCTTGAGTCTGATCGCTCGGATTGATGAGTTCAAAGGCGCTTGGCGTGCCTTGGGTACCCTTGCGCCTGATCGTCTGTCTGCCTTGCGCAGGGTGGCCACCATCGAGAGCATCGGATCGTCAACCCGTATCGAGGGCAGCAGACTGTCTGACAGGGAGGTTGAGAAGCTGCTTTTCAACCTGGCCATACAGTCGTTCGAGACCCGTGACGAGCAGGAGGTGGCCGGCTACGCGGAACTGATGGACTTGGTCTTTAGCTCTTGGCGGGATATTCCGTTCGACGAAAACCACGTCAAGCAACTGCACCAGATCCTGCTGCGCCACAGTGAAAAGGACTCGCGACACCGTGGACAGTACAAGACCAACTCAAACAGCGTGGCCGCTTTCGATGAAAACGGTGTGCAGATCGGGATCGTGTTCGAGACGGCAAGCCCGTTCGACACGCCGCGTCTGATGACTGAATTGGTTACCTGGGTGAATGGGGAGCGAGACAAGGCGCAGTTACACCCGCTTTTAATCATTGCCATCTTCGTCGTGGTGTTCTTGGAGATCCACCCGTTCCAGGATGGCAATGGCCGCCTCAGTCGTGTTTTGACCACGTTTTTGCTCATTCAGGCAGGCTACGCCTACGTACCCTACAGCTCACTGGAAAGCGTGATTGAGCTTAATAAAGAGGCGTACTACCTTGCCTTGCGGCAGACGCAAGGGTCCATCCGGACAGATGTTCCCAACTGGCAACCGTGGCTGGTTTTCTTCTTGCGGTCACTGGCCGAGCAGGTACGGCGGCTGGAAAAGAAGGTAGAGCGCGAGAAGATCGTACTGGCCGCCTTGCCCGAGCTGTCACTGCAGATCGTCGAATTTGCCCGCGAGCACGGGCGCGTCACGATTGGCGATGCGATCAAATTGACGGGTGTCAGCCGAAACACGCTGAAGCAACATTTCCGCAACCTGGTCGAGCGCGGTCATTTGAATCAGCAGGGCAGCGGGCGTGGTGTTTGGTACGAACTCAAGTGATGGGATTGAAGGGTGTTTAATCTGATCGTGTCGGGCGGTGGCTGGAAGCCACATCGTGACTCGTTTGGCAGTGGCCGCGTACTGGAGTACACCGACAACGCCATTGCCCAGCGCTTCATGCCGAAGAAAATTCTGGATATCAATGCGGTGGCAAAACTGCCTACATTGTTTATGTCCGAGACTCAGGGCGCAGGAAGCCAGGTTGCGCATGTCGGAACCATCACGCCGCTCAAACTTTCCGGCACAGATTTTCAAATTGGATATGCGGTTGATCCCGCCACCCGTCCGATTCCGAATTCTTCCTGACTTCTGCCAACTACCACAAGAGTTACTGAGCCCGTAGAGGTAGTCTTTATATTTCTTGGGGTTGGGTTTTTTGAGTGCGCGATAAAACGCACTGATTTGCAGAAGTCAGGAAAAACGCGCATACACACGCGCTGCAGCGGCTTTTCATGGCATGTTATTTGAGGGATGAGTGGGTAACGGGTAACGGGTAACGGGTAACGGATCGCGATGACTTAAGCGGCGGTCCAGCCGCCATCGATCACGATCGAACTACCGGTGATCATGCGTGCCGCTGGACTGGCTAAAAACACAACGGCGCCCATGATGTCAGCCGGAGAAGCAATATCGCCCAGGGCTATTTTGGATAGCACCTTGGCTTTGAACGCTTTGTCTTCGAAGAGTTTTTTTGTCATCTGCGTCTCAATGAAAGTGGGGCAGATGGTGTTGACTCTGATTTTTTCGTCGCCCAAGTCCCAAGCCAGGGCTTTGGTCATGCCTTCGACCGCATGTTTGCTAGCGCAATAAACCGCTCGGTCGCGCGCGCCCACTAAGCCCATCTGTGAAGAAATGTTGATGATGCTGGCACCTTCTCCACCGACGCGGGGCTGGAGCGCAAACGCCCGGCACGCTGTCAACACAGACGTCACGTTGAGTTCAATCACATCGTCAATGTCTTGGTTGGATATGTCGCGGATATGGCCTGGCCGGTTGGTGCCGGCGTTATTGACCAGGATGTCAAAAGCGGGGTGGCTTTCAAAAAAACGATTCACGGCCTCGATGTCGGTCAGCTCCAGTGATTCGAAGGTGATGGTCACATCTGGATGGGCTTGGCCAACGGCTTTGGCTGCCTCGGCCAGTGGCAATGGGTCACGCGCCACCATCAACACGTCGGCGCCACTTTCGGCCAGCGCGTGGGCGCAAGCGAGTCCAATGCCACGACTCGCGCCAGTGACCAAGGCTTTTTTGCCATCTAACCGCATGCTGGGGGTTTTCATGAGATGTCTCCTGTTGAAAGCGGATAGAGGGATATCGGTGAAAGGACAGCGGACTGAACCGAAGCCCTCCACTAGGCTTGCACATTATCACCAAAGCCAACCAGGGGTGTGCGCTGGACCAATACGGCTCTAGAATAATAGGAACAGCTGTAACAGTCAGAACAGTTAGAGCAGTTAGAACAGATTTATGGGCATCAGTCAGTCCTTTGCAAAAGGACAATGAATGAAGGACAATGAATGAAGGACAACGAATGAATTTGCCGGATTACTACGCCACACTAGGCGTGTCTAAAACTGCGACTGCTGATGAGATAAAGAAGGCTTATCGACGCTTGGCCAGAAAGTTTCACCCCGACGTCAGTAAAGAGCCTGACGCGGCCAACAAGATGACCTCATTGAACGAGGCCAATGAGGTGTTATCTGACCCAGAAAAGCGCAAAGTCTATGACCAGATCGGTCATCAAGCGTGGGCCAAGGGCGCGCGCAGTGCTGAGGACGTTCGGCCTCCACCCGGTTGGAATCAAGGTTATGAACAATCGGCTGGGCCCTCTGGGTTTGGTCAAGATCGCAGTGAGTTTTTTGAAGAGATTTTTGGTCGGGCGGCCCACGAAAGATCGCGACACCAATCCTATCGGTCGGGGCAGGGCCCTGATCGATGGGACGGGCAAGACCAGCACGCGGATATCGCACTGACATTGCGTGACGCTTACCAAGGGGCTCGTCGTGCCTTGCAACTCGGTGGGTATCAGATGGATGAGCAGGGTCAGGTGGCCCCTCAAAACCGAACGCTTGAAGTGACGATTCCAGCCGGCGTGTCTCAAGGCCAGTTGATTAGATTGTCAGGTCAAGGTGGCGCGGGCTTTGGCGGCGGCAAAGCGGGTGACTTATTTCTGCGCGTGCACATCGAACCTGAGCAAGGGGTGTTGTTGGACGGCCGTGATGTCACCATGCCTGTTTTTGTGACGCCTTGGGAAGCCGCGTTAGGTGCCATGGCTGAGGTGAGTACGCCAGCAGGTGCGCTTTCGGTGACGATTCCTGAGGGCTCGGTGGCCGGAAGACGGCTGCGCTTAAAGGGCAAAGGTATTCCAGGCGGTCGTGGTGGGGCTGTGGCAGGTGACCTCTATCTGGAACTTAAAATCGCGGTACCGAGCGCGGTAACAGATGAACAAAAGAAAGCGTGGCAAGCCTTGGCTGATAGTTACCCAGGCTTTGATCCACGAACCCATTAAACAGGGAGACGACATCATGACGAATCAATCAACTAGCCATTCGGCCGATGCGGTTCAAATGCTTGAGGCAGAAGCGCTGCCAGTCGAAGAAATCGCGCGCTTGTGTTGCGTGTCCATGGAATGGTTAGAGGCACGTATCGAGCAAGAGATTATTTATGCCGTGAGACGCGATGGTCGATATTACCTATCTGGCGCAATGGTGTATCGCGTGCAACAAGTCGCCAAGATAGAGCAGACCTACGAGGCCGACCCTCAGCTTGCGGCACTGGTGGCTGATTTGATGCACGAGGTGCAGCAGTTACGCCGCCAGCTCAATCGCTGACTGCATACAGTTGACTGAAATAAATTTTAATCAATCAGTCAATCAAGCGCCCATTCTCATAGAAGGGGTAAGGCCCTTCATAAGAATCAACGTAAGCCAGGTGATTGACGATAGGTTGGTTATGGATGACGGTTAGCACTCGATAGGCGGCAGGTTCTAGCACCCAACTAGATGGACTTCCATCTGTCAAATTTAAGACGACTTGATGGGCAGGTGAAGGGGCAGTGCTCGCCACGGTATGACAGAATTGAATGCTAATTGGTCGATGCACGTGTCCGCAAATGAGGTGTTCGACGTTCTGATGTGCTGCTATTAGCTTTTTAAATGCGTCGGACCCCTTTGTTAAATTTTGTTGGTCCATATGTTGGATGCCCGTAAGAAACGGTGGGTGATGCATAGCCACCACAATTCTTTTGTCATGGTTGTGATCCAGTGTGTCGCTGAGCCATTGCAATCGTTGGGCATCCAGTTCGCCGTGACTGGCGTTGCTAATGGATGTGTCGAGGGCAACCAAACAGGTTGAGCCAATATCGACGCAGTATTGGACCGGTCCTTGCGTGCCTAAGTAAGCGTGCTCTTTGAAGACATGTCGCAAGTTGTCGACCTGGTCGTGATTACCCGCAAGCAGATAAATAGGCATGGTTAATGGTTGGAGAATTTCGGCCAAATGCTCGTATTCCTCTACGCGGCCGAAGTCGACCAAGTCACCAGTAATCACCACTGCCCAGACATGCTCTTCTCTGGCTAAAATGGATTGAACTGCTTTTTTTAAGTAAAGGGCGGTGTCGATTCGGCGGTACGTCAATTGACCAGGCTGTCGAATGTGTAAATCAGACAATTGCACAAAAACGGCGGTCACAATGAGTCTCCAAAGGGTAATAAGTGCTTGGGATCGATGACAATAGATACACGGTCGTCGGCTTGCCACAGCACATCGCCGTGACAGTCAACGAGCACAGGTGGTTGGTTAGGTAAAGACACTTTGAGTTGCACCTTTTCACCGAGAAATGTTCGTGCCGAGACGACGCCAGGAGCGCCAGGTGTGTGTGCTGGTTGTACGCAAATGTGTTCGGGTCTTACCATTAATTGAGGTCCTAGCGAGGATGGGACTGGTAGAGTGAAGGTGTCGAAGCATAAGACCCCGTTTGCGGTTTGTTCGCTAGTGCGGGTGAGTTGATTAATACGACCGAGAAAGCTCGCGACAAAAGCGTGGGATGGTTGCCGATAGAGCGCTTCTGGCCGTCCAAGCTGCACGATTTGGCCACTTTGCATCACAGCCATTCGATCAGCAATTGCCATTGCTTCTTGCTGATCATGCGTGACATAGACAGCAGTGATAGACAAACGCCGCAATAGTTGCGCGAGCTCATCACGCAAAGACTCTTTGAGTTTGGCGTCTAGTGCTGTCAAGGGCTCGTCTAGTAATAACACTTTAGGCTCAGCCGCCACCGCACGTGCCAAAGCGACACGCTGGCGCTGCCCACCGGACAGCTCGGTTGGTCTTTTATGCGCATGTTCTTGCAGGCGGACCAAGTCCAGAAGATCACCCACAATCTGACGTTGCCGCAAGCGTTCAACGCCCCTGACTTTTAAGCCGTAACCGATGTTGGCAGCAACCGAAAGGTGAGGAAACAAAGCGTAGTGTTGGAAAACCATGCCAACCTGACGCTTTTCTACCGGCAGCGCCGTGACATCACGCTCGCCAAAGCGAATCGATCCACCACTATCGACTGTTTCAAGCCCAGCGATGATGCGCAGTAGGGTGGTTTTGCCACAACCTGAGGGTCCTAGTAACGCCATGACTTCGGCAGGTTCAATAGTCAAAGAGGTAGGTTTTAAACCTTGCGTGCCATCGGGATAGGTTTTGGCGGCGGATTGAATATCAACCGAAACGGGGTTAGTTGCCATATTTTTTTTCAAGAAGTGTGGCGCTCCATTGCAATAACCAAAGCATGGGAAGCACCACGATAAAGAAGACCAAGGTATAGGCTGAGCCGACCTCAAGCCGCATGGAAGCGTAGCTATCTGCGAGGCCGACAGGTAAAGTCCGGGTTAAAGGTGTGTGCAACATCCAAGTCAAATTGAATTCGCCAATCGAAAGGGTGAATACCATCAGGCTACCAGCGGCAATGGCGGGTAGTACTGCTGGCACTAAAATACCCAAAAAACGTTTAGTGAAATTCGCCCCTAGTGTTCTTGCCGCCTCATCCATGGTCACCAAATCGGGTCTCTGAAACGCCGCTGCAACAGTCCGTACGAGGAAAGGCAAAGTAAAAACCATGTGCCCAACCAAAATAAAACCATAGCTTTGGCGAAAATCTCGGAATGTGCCGTAGGCCAATATAAGAGCCAAGCCAGTAGCAAGCCCCGGAACCGCAACCGGTAAAGTGAGAATTTCTTCAAACGTTTTGGCCCAGCGCGACGGATTTCGAGCCAGCGCATAAGCTGCCGGTACGCCAATCAATATGTTGCCAACGACACAAGCAAAAGCGATCGCGACTGACCACACCACGGTTTGACCATAAATCTCGATGACTTGTACAAGCCATCGCAGCGTAAGTCCGCTCGCAAATCCCTGACTGTAATTATTGACAAGGGCGGCCGATATGGACAAAACCATAGGCACCATCATGAACACAGCGACTAGGGCGGTGACAAGTGCCAACCCAGGGGATTGAATGCGTCGTTTCACTGGTTAGCCACTCCAGAAACCGTCTCCTTACGGCGCGTCAAAAACAGCGCAAACCAGGTGAATAATCCAAGGGTAATAGACAGAGACGCTGCCAAGGCGAAGTTGGCAAAATTAGTGAATTCAGAATAGATTGTGATGGGTAACACTTCGAACTTGCTTGATAGCGTGAAAGCGGTACCAAAGGCGCCCATTGATGTCGCAAATACAATCGCAGCACAAGCCGATGTGGTGGGCTCTAGCTGCACCATCCAGACGTCTCGAATGATGTGCCACCGATTGGCACCAAGTGAACGTGCCGCTTCCTCGACTGCTTTGTCCATAGACTGCGCAGCCGCGGCATAAGCTGCTATCGCCCGCGGCAAAGAGAAGTACAGATACGCCAAAAACAAACCGGCTAACCCGTAGGCAAATGAGAAGCGTCCTAGGCCGAGCGCTTGGGTAATGTCAGTCACAAGGCCTTGCCGACCTGCTAACAAGATCATAAAAAAACCGATGATGACGCCAGGAAAGGACAGGGGCAACGTCAACATGGATAGTAATAACTGTCTTCCAGGAAATTGCCGTCGGCCAAGATAGAGTCCGACGGCAGCGCCAAGAATCAGTGTGACTAAGGTGACACTGATGGATAAGCCTAGTGTGTTGATAAGGCTCCAAGCATAGCGAGCCTCAGTTAGGAACACGAAATACAACCTCCAGTCTTGTTCGGCTGGTAGCAGCAACAGCCGGGAGACAGGCAGCAACCAGAAAGCCATGAAGAAAATGACGACTGGTAACAGCATTAGGCGGTGAGATGTTTTCATGACCCGTGAGGCTCGCGACTAACCAATAACTATCGGACAGTGCTTAAGTAGCTGTCAGCGAAGGCTTTTTGCACGGCGGCCATTTGCCTGTAGTCGACTGTTTTGGCACGGGCATAGTCAGCGTCAGGCAAAAACTTGGATTGCGCCTCAGCCGACATCGCCGATGCGCGCACAGGTCTTAGAAAGGCGTTGGCCCAAATGGCTTGGCCCTTGTCAGACATTACAAAATCCAAAACCTTTTTACCGTTTTCTGGATTGGGTCCGTCGTTAACCAGGCTCATGACGTAAGGAACCACTACGGTGCCTTCGGCGGGGATCACAAATTCAACGTTAGCCTGATCTTTGTATTTGGCCCGGTAAGCATTGAAGTCGTAGTCCAGCAGGATTGGGATTTCACCTGAGATGACGCGGGCATAAGAAGTCTGTTTCGGAACGATGGGGTCGTTGGCTTGAAGCTTCTGAAAGTACTCAAGGCCTGGTGTGAAGTCTGCGAGCGTGCCACCGAGAGCTTGATTAACCGCCACAGCGCCCACATACCCAACAAATGCTGAGGATGGGTCTAAGTAGCCGATCATGCCTTCGTACTCAGGCTTGAGCAGATCGGCCCAGGAAGTTGGTACGGGCTTACCTTCGAGGGCGTCTTTATTGACAAAAAAGCCTAGCGTGCCTGAGTGGATAGTGAACCACTTGCCGTTAGGGTCTTTTAGCCCTTCGGGGATGTCGTCCCAGTTGGCTGGCTTGTAGCCAGTAACAACGCCTTCTTGGTCTGCCTGGATGCCAAAACTGACGCCCATGTAGGCGACGTCAGCTACTGGACTGGCTTTTTCTGTGATCAATTGAGCCAGTGTCTGACCCGAGTTCTTATTGTCTGCTGGAACGGCGATGCCGGTGTTTTCTTTAATAGCGGATAACTGTGTGCCCCAATCAGCCCATTCAGTTGGGCAGTTGTAGCAAATCGCTGTTTGCGCGCTAGCCGTGCCAGCCAAAAGCGTCATGGCGGCGAGGCCTGTTTTGATGGTGGTGTGCCACGTCAGTTGAGATAGCAGTTTCATGATTTCCCTTAAGCTTATGTTTAAGAAATGTCTCACCCGAGGTGAGAGCGGGTGGTTGGCGGCGAGCAAACCGTCTCGCCTAGCCGGTACCCACACTTCAAAGTGAGGGTCACTGGTTTTTGATCATTAGGTTGCTTGCCCAAGCTCTCCAGTAAGAGAGCCGTTGCCTGTAGACCGATGTCGTGATTAGGTTGGATGACGGTGGTCAGCATGGGGCTGAGTTCACGACCGATAGCGATACCGTCAAAACCCACAACACTGAGCGTTGTGGGAACGGAAAGTCCACACTGGTGGGCTGCACGTATGCTGCGTAGTGCTAATAAGTCATTGGAGCAAATGAGGGCAGTGGGGCGCTTGGATGGACTTTGTTTTAACTGGGTCACAAGCGTTTGCATATCTGAGGCAATAAAATCGACTTGGATAAGTGGCGTTGGCGTTAGACGCATCGATTGCATACCCAACAAATATCCTTGATAACGTTGTTGTGCACGGTCGGAGGCTCTGAGTTTGCCGCTCACCATGGCAATGCGTCGGTGCCCAATCCCGTAGAGACGTTCAACAGCAGCCGCCACCTCACCCTGCCCGTCAACGCCCACGCATTGGTGCTGCGGGTGTTGGTTATAGGCCAACACGAACGGTACTAACTGCCGCTTAAGTAGGCGCAATCCTTTGGATTCATTAGGGTTGCGCACGACAAGCACCATGCCATCGACACCCCTTGCCATTAAGCGACTGATGATATGTGTTTCGCGCTCGTTGCTGTAGTCCGAAGTCATCGGCATCACGCCAAAACCGTTTTTGGCTGCTTCGTCGGCAATGCCTTCTAAACATTCTGCAAACACTGGATTGCCGAACGTCGGTAACATCACACCAAGTATTTTCGAGCGTTGCGTTCTTAGGGCAATGGCCGCGCTGTTAGGTTGATAGCCGCGCCCTTTTGCAATGGATAAGACCGTGCTGCGTGTGCGAGCGCGGACTTTATCCGGTTGATTAAAGACGCGCGATACGGTTGCCGGTGAAACCCCTGCGGCTTGCGCAATCTGCAAGATGTTGACTGATATGCCCATGGTTGTGTCTTTATGAAAACGATTTCATCTTGAACAGACTTGATGACTTCGCCATGACAAAATCATGAAAATTTAGTGACAAACAGGGATTCGTGTCTTTTGACGTCAATCTAGATCAGTTGCGGTCAGACTTTAATCCTGAGATGATCGAATCGTGAGTCGCTCTAAAAACGAGCAATTCCTACTCGGTCTTCCCACAGTGCAAATGCAAGGCGACAATTTTTGAAACATTCCGAAGAAAAATCACCAACAACACAGCCCTTGCGCCCTGGCAACGGCACTGAGCGTGTTTTGAAATTGCTGCGCGATGCCATTCGGGATGGGCAGTTTTCATCTGGGCAGCGCTTGATAGAAGCTGACCTAATGCAGACGTTCAATGTCACGCGCGGTCCTTTGCGTGAGTCGCTTAGGTGTTTGTCGAGTGAAGGTGTTGTGGACATAGTGCCTAACCGTGGCGCTGTGGTTCGGAGCTTCAGTCGCCAAGAAATGAAAGATTTATTTCGTATTCGAGAAGTGGTGGAAGGACTAGCAGCCCGACAAGCAGCCGAGGCAATGGCTGACGCGAAAACACAAAAAAAATTTGAGAGTTCGTATCAAAAACTTATTGGCTCTCGCGCACGGTCAGCCGCTTCATTCAGTAAAGAAAATATAGTCTTTCATGAACTAGTATTGAGTCATGCGCGTAACAGTCAACTGACTGATTTAATGCGGCAACTGCAACTGCCTCTTATAAGATTTCAAATTCGCGCGTCGATCGATGACTCTTACCGGGACGCCTCAAGACTCGAGCATGAGGCGGTTGGACAGGCCATTCTTGAAGGTGCTGCTGATAAAGCCGAACGATTAATGAGGCAGCATCTTAGACAAGCCGCACGTCGAGTGTTGGCGAAGTTTTGAGTTGCTAACTAGGTGTCGTATTCCCCTACCCTAAAGTGTTTACATTTTTGTTGTCATTGGTGTAGGATCAAACCAAAGATTAGAAAACTCAAGCACTGAGGCGATAGCGCTTCATTTGGGGGTAGCATTGGAGACTAAGGCACAGGCATTAACGGGTTGGTTGGCGACGGACGTCCAGAAAGATACGTCGTGGCAGATAACGCTAACGGCAACACAAGTGGCTGGATTCAAGTTCGCTCTTGAATATGCTCAAGCAAAACAAAAGCCGTTGCTCCAGATGACAAAGCGAGACTTCCCACTACCACCAGTGTGCCGTGAGGTCCTAGCTAATGCGCTTGCGCTAACACAAGGCCCTTGGGGTTTTTGCCTGCTAAAGGGGTTCCCTGTTGGGGAGTGGTCCGAAGCGCAAACTCGGCTTGCTTATTGGGGGATAGGTTTATATCTCGGAGTGGCAAGACCGCAAAACATCAACAGTGACTACATGAGTGATGTACGAGACGCGGGCGGGCAATATCACGTCAAAGGAGGGCGTGGCTACAACACCAACGCGAAGCTTGACTTTCATATTGACTCGGGTGACGTGGTGGGTTTGCTTTGTAGGCGTACCGCTAAGTTTGGGGGGCAAAGCAAAATAACTAGCTCAAAAGCGATCTATCAGGCGGTCAAGCGTATTGCTCCTTCTTTAGTGCCCGTTATGCATGAGCCGATGGCTTTTAGTTGGCAAGGTGCCATGGCGAGCGCTGACCCGCCCTTTTATCAATGTCCAGTGGCTGACTGCAAAGATGATTACTTTGCGTTTCGGTTCAACTTAAAAAATATTCTTGCTGCGCAGAGAGATTTTCCTGAGCTGTCCCGATTGTCCGCTAATCAGCAGAGGCTGATTGATCTAGTGGAATCCCTATTCCCAGACCCTACTTTCTGTTACAGCATGGAGCTCGAAGAGGGAGATCTCCAGATTGTAAATAATTATCACGTGATTCATTCTAGGACTGAGTTTGAAGATCACGATGATCCGGATCAAAAAAGACATCTTTTACGCCTCTGGCTATGTATCCCTAATTGTCCAGCGATTCCGGACTCATGGGCGGTGCAGACCAAGCAGACTGGGAAGAATTTACTGCGTGGCGGATTACGTGGCAGTCATATTACCGACGAGTTCTTGGCTTTTGAACAACGGCAGTCGCAAGAACTTGGGTTAGATGCAAGTTATTACCAGCAACATCCCCGTTAAGGATTGGGCGGTGCCTTTCGTTTTACTTTTGATCAAAGGCTACCAAGCTGTCCGCTTTAAACGACTCTCAAAGGATGATCGGCATGAGCAACGCGAAGCAACTCAGACGCCAGCTAGAGTCAGACGAACTAGTGATAGCCCCCGGCGCTTATGATGCTATCGGCGCAAAGCTGATCGAACAAGCCGGCTTTGGGCTCGTTTACATGACAGGTGCGGGGACTTCAGCTTCATTGGGTTATCCCGACTATGGCCTACTGACCATGTCAGAGATGGCCGAAAACGCAGGGATGATGTCTCGCTCTGTCAGTATCCCTTTAATTTCAGACGCGGATACAGGTTACGGCAACGAACTAAACACAATCAGAACCGTACGCGAATTTGAAAGTCGAGGCGTGGCTGGCATTCATATCGAAGATCAGGTTAGTCCAAAGCGTTGCGGGCATCTCGAGAATAAAGAAATTGAACCACTCGACAAGTTCCTCAGCAAAATCGAGGCCGCTGTACATGCTCGCAGGGACCCGGATTTTCTGATCATTGCACGCACTGACAGTCGTGCCTCCTTGGGTTTTGAAGAGGCGATCCGACGCGGTAATGCTGCCCTTAAGGCTGGCGCCGATATGATTTTCGTGGAAGCACCTCAATCAATAGAAGAGATCATAGCGATTCCAAAGAAAATAAACGGCCCTTGTCTTTTGAATGTGGTGCAAGGAGGGAAAACACCAAATATCAACTTACAAGACGCTCAGCGCATGGGCTTCAAGATTGCCATCTTGCCTGGGTTGTTATTGCGTGCTGCGATTTGTGCTTTTGATGAAGCGCTTGCTTCCGTTAGGCAGCATCACATGGTGCCCGATGCTTTAGCTCACACAACGCCCCACCAAAACTTTCGTCGCTTTGGTGCTGATGAGTGGGATGAACTGAGGCATAGATATTCAAAAGACATTAAACCCAGTGCAAATACCAATTAATGATTTTTTAGGAAAGATTAACTCATGGAAAAAATAACAACGAGTTTTAGACGGCTTCTGGCTGGTAGCGAGCCGGTTCGTGCACCAGGGGTGGTCGATTGCATTGGTGCCCGCATAGTGGCCAAAGAAGGGTTTGAGGCGATCTACATGACGGGTGCTGGCACAACTGCCTCGAGACTTGGTTGGCCTGATGTTGGGTTATTGACCATGACTGAAATGGCCGATAACGCTCAGCGAATCGTCGAGGCCAGCGGCTTGCCACTGGTGGCTGATGCTGATACGGGCTATGGCGGACCGCTTAATGTGCAACGTACCGTCCGTTCTTACGAGCGGGCAGGTGTGGCGGCGTTGCACATTGAAGACCAACAGTGGCCCAAGCGTTGTGGGCATCTTGATGGAAAGACCTTGATTGCAGTTGAGGATATGGTTTCGCACATCAAAGCGGCGTGCGATGCACGTAAAGATCAAGATTTGGTTGTGATTGCTCGAACGGACGCGATTGCAGTTGAAGGGTTTGAGGCGGCCCTTGAGCGAGCTCAACGCTACGAAGAAGCTGGTGCCGACGTTATTTTTGTTGAGGCGCCACGCGATATATACCAGTTATCAGAGGTGCCAAAGCGTTTAAAAAAACCTGCCTTATTCAACATGGCTGCCAGTGGCAAAACACCTTTTTTGAGTGTTGAAGAAATCAAGGCGTTGGGTTTCAAGTTGATCTTGTATCCAAACTTCATGATGTTGGCAGCAATACCTGCAATGCATAAAGTATTGCAAGAGCTTAAAAGTAAAGGATCAGTGAAGGACCTAGTCGGTGAAGTGGCAAGTTTTCAAGATTTTTTTAATTTACTTGGTATGGATGAAGTGAAGCTAATCGAGGAAAAGTACCTGACTAATGAGGAGTGTCGTGTGCGGTACTAGCAAATCTATTATCCCAAAGGAGAGGAGACAACATGAAAAATTTTAAAATTTCCAAATTATACGTAGCATCGATTGCAGCCCTCGGAATGAGTGGTTTTGTGGCGGGCTCGGTGGCAGCGCAAGAATGGCCAACCCCACAAGATCGCATTGAGTTTGTAGTGCCTTTCAATACGGGGGGTAGTGCAGATAGACTCAGTAGGGCACTCGCTGCGGCGATGAGTAAAGAATTAAACGCACCGATCACTGTTACAAATCGTCCTGGAGCCGCCGGTGCTGTGGGTGCGACTTTCTTCGCTAAAAAGCCCGCATGTGACGGCTCTAGTTTTCTTGTGATGCAGGCCACGCCATTCTTAGCTAATGCGGTTATTTCTGGGCGTGCGCCCGTGAAATGGGAGGATTTTCACGTAATTAACACTCAGTGGGTAGATTACGCAATTGTGGCAGTGCCCAAAGACAGTCCTCACAAAACACTTGACGACTTGTTCGATGCGATTGAGAGCGAAAAAGGTGCAGTCAGTTCTGCGACCATGAACGGTTCAGGCTCGTTTATGCAGCAACTTGCGGTGCTTGAAGTCATGGATTTGCCTATGGATCAGGTGAGGTTTGTGCTCTATGACGGAGGTGGTCCCGTCCGAACATCGGTCGCTGGCGGTCAAACCGACTTTAGTTTTGTCGCAGCAACTGGCTCGGAGCCGATTCGTGACCGTATTAGATCGATCGGTATCGTCAATGGCGAAGCTGTCACCGCTTGGGATGGCGAGCTAATTAACGACGTCTTGAAGCGTCGCTACAACGTGGAGTTGCCGATTTTTTCAAGCTACACCGTATCGGTTTTCTCACAACCCTGTTTTCCTAAAGACAACCCAGAGCGTTACCAAACTTTTGTTCAGGCCTATGAAAAAGTAATGAAAAATCCAGAGTTCCAAGCAGAATTGCAAAGCAAGAAGCTAGGTAATTTATGGAATGGCCCCGAAAGAAGTCGCAAGATGATTGATGAAGGATACGAGGGATTAAGTAAGTACAGCTACCTGCTTGAAAACCGGTGAGCCGATCCTAGTACGGATCCTGAGCTGAGATGCTTAGGATCCGTCTGCAGTTTATTTTTGGTTTAGCGTCATTTGAAACCGATCTGCTAGGTATTTCTCATAGGGGTTTTCATGAAACAGCCTTCGATTGTTACGAGCGTGAAGTTTGGGCATCTTGGCCTATTACTACTCTTTGTAGTGGGCACATTGGTTTTTTTGACTGACACACTGTCTCAGTCGTTTCGATTAGAAAACGTGATTGTCATATTGCCGGTGTCAGCATTCGTCATTTTCTTGTGTGTGGTGCAGGCGATTCGTCAGGTAGCTACCCGCCGACTAGATGATGCGCCGACAAATGATGCTGCTGGAAATGATAAATCCAATGCAAATATTAGTGCACAAACGTTTAGAGAGCGATTCAAAATCCCCTTGTTTATGGTGCTTCTGGGCTTTTACATTCTCGGCCTAATTTACGTTGCCTTCGATTTATCTACCTTTTTGTTTCTCTTTTTCTCGCTGGTCATCCAGGGTGAAAAACGACTGGTGTTCGGATCTATCTACTCATTGGCGCTGGCATGGGCGCTGACGTGGGGCTTGAAGTACATGGTGTCATTTCCGTTTAAGACCTTATTTTCCTAACGGAATACGTTCATGATTGATTTGATAGCTCTGAATTCTGCTCTTGATATGTTGTTGGGTTCTTGGCAGCCATGGCTAGTGGTGATTCCAGGGCTTTTTATTGGCCTGATCTTTGGTGCAATTCCAGGACTATCGATTCCTGTGGCGATGGCGGTCTTTTTGCCAATCACGGTTTACATGGATTTTTTGCCGGCGGTACTCTTTTTGACCGCTATTTTTACTGGTGGTGGGTTTGGCAGCGGAATCCCCTCGATTTTAATGAACATCCCGGGCACAGCATCTGCCGTTGGTACGGCATTTGATGGTTATCCGATGTCGCAACAAGGAAAACATAGCCTTGCTTTGGGTATCGCTCTAACATCCTCTACGATTGGTTGTGCAATCGGTTATGTCGTGTTGCTGTTGTTTGTCAACACGATGGCAGAAGCAGTTTTGAAATTGGGGCCCACGGAAATGTTCCTAGTCGCCGCTTGGGGCTTAACGCTGATAGCGGCTCTGGGTTCCAACGACTTCTCCAAGGGGTTGATCGCCGGTTTGATGGGCGTACTGATTAGCGCCATCGGCATGAGCGGCACGGGGGAAATCCGCGGCACGATGGGTATTGTTTACTTACTTGACGGTGTACCTGCGGTTCCTGCGTTAATTGGTTTGTTCGCTGCGTCTGAATTGTTCCGTTTGATTGGGCAACGCTATATAGTTTCGGATAAAGAAAAGCGTCGAATTTCTTTTCGTCAAATACTCTTGGGTGTTCGCACGACCTTTCGTTATCCTGGGGTCGTTCTCCGTGGGTCTTTAATCGGGGTATTCGTTGGTGCCATCCCGGGCATCGGCGCCTCGGTGGCAAATCTGATTTCATACTCTGCGACTAAGCGCCGATCCAAAACGCCTGAAGTTTTTGGTAAGGGTGAGCCCGCCGGCGTTGTTGCGGCCGAGTCCGCGAATAGTAGCTCCGAAGGCGGTTCAATGGCGACGTTATTGGCACTTGGACTGCCAGGCGGTGCGGCAACAGCGGTCATGTTGAGTGCCTTTGAAATGCACAACATAACCGGAGGGTCGCGTTTCATGGCAGAGAACATGGACATCGTATACAGCATTATCCTCGGCAATTTTGCCCAAGTGGTGTTGTTATTCATCATTGGTCTTGGTTTTGTTTTTGTGGCGAGTTCCGTGGTGCGCGTGCCGTTAAATTATTTGATACCTACGGTTTTTGTGCTCGCGATATTAGGTGCTTTTTCACTGACAGGCAACATGGTTGGGCCTATAACCGTGTTTGTCTTTGCTTTGCTCGGCTGGCTAATGCGGCGTTATGAGTATCCAGTTGCCGCCATGGTTATCGGCTTGTTATTGGGCAAGATGGCTGAAGCAGAGTTAATTCGAAGCTATCAGATATCCGGTGGTGAGGTTTCTTTTTTATTACAACGACCTATTGCGCTAGTACTTCTTGTTTTGTTGTTGGTTTCTATTTTCTTACCGATTATTAAAGATTATCGCCAGAAAAGAGCTGCCCTGACTGCCTAAATTAATTTGGAGAATCAAGTGAGTAAACCAACCACGTTGTTTGAGAAGATTTGGAACGAACACTTGATCGCCGATGACGGCGACGGGCGTTGCCTCTTGCATGTATCCCGCCACCTGGCTCACGACGGATCTTGGCATGCTTTTAAATTCTTGGCAGCTAGGGGGCTTTCTGTGCGCCACCCTGATCAGTTGTTCGCCACGCCAGATCACGGCGTGTCAACCTTAAGCCACGATATTAAGATGATCAAAGACCCAGATCAAATCCGAGTCGTCAAAGCGCTTGATGAAAACGCTCAGACACATGGCTTTACGGTTTTTGGTTTAAATGATGCAAGGCAGGGGATCATCCATGTCGTGGGTCCTGAGCAGGGTTTGACGCAACCGGGGTTATTGATGGTTTGTGGCGATAGTCACACTTCTACCCACGGCGCTTTGGGTGCTTTGAGTTTTGGTATTGGTGCGTCTGAGGTTTGTCATGTTTTAGCCACACAAGCGATTTGGCAAAAGCGGCCGCAAACGATGCGGGTCAGCGTCGATGGCCGTATGCAACGAGGTGTTACAGCGAAAGATCTCATCTTAGCGATTATCGCCAAGTTAGGAGCTAATGGTGCTGCCGGTCATGTGATTGAATACGACGGCTCGACCATTCGAGAAATGACAATGGAGCAACGCTTGACGATTTGCAACATGTCTATTGAAGCCGGCGCGAAAGCAGGTCTGATAGCACCTGATCAAACGACGTTTGAATATCTAAGAGGCAAGCCCTTTGCGCCAACCGGTCAAGACTGGGAAGCAGCCTTAACATATTGGAAAACCCTGAAAAGCGATGAAGGCGCGCTGTTCGATAAGCATGTGGCCATTGACGCGCAAGCTGTCGAACCGATGGTTACCTGGGGTAACAGCCCAGAAGATGCAATCGCGGTAACCGGTCATGTGCCAGATCCAAGCCAAGCCAAGGACGAAGCTCATGAACAAGCGACTTCTTCAACCCTTAAGTATATGGGGCTGGCGCCCATGCAGCCGATGATTGACGTGAAGATTGACCTCGTCTTCATTGGTTCTTGTACGAATGGTCGAATTGAGGATCTAAGAGCAGCGGCCGATATTGCAAAACAAGGGAAAGCGGTCGTGCAAGCGATTGTTGTGCCTGGTTCCTCCTTAGTTAAACGCCAGGCCGAGACCGAGGGTTTAGATGAGATCTTTAAATTGGCGGGTTTCGAATGGCGCGAGTCGGGATGCTCCATGTGTGTTGGAATGAACGGCGACTTGGCGGGTCAGGGGGTGCGAACCGCATCAACCACTAATAGGAACTTCCGTGGTCGCCAGGGAATTAATAGCCGTACGCATTTAATGAGTCCAGCTATGGCTGCCGCGGCAGCCCTTAAAGGTCATATTGTGGACGTACGCGATTTACTTGACGTGGAGCAATCTCATGAAACCTTTTGAAGCGCTAGAGGCAATAGCAGCACCCATTGACAACCCTAATGTTGATACTGATCAGTTGGCGCCAGCGCGGTTCTTACGCAAGCCTCGAGAAGATGGCTATCAGAATTTTTTATTTCATGATTTGCGGTTCGATCAAGAGGGAGTAGAAATAGCAGACTTCGTCTTAAATCAGTCGGCGTATCGATGTGCTGAAATATTGGTGGTGAATAGAAATTTCGGTGGGGGATCAAGCCGAGAACAGGCGGTCTGGTGCCTAGTCGATTACGGTGTGCGATGCGTGATTGGCTCGAGTTTCGGGGATATTTTTTACAATAATGCGATCAATCATGGGCTTCTGTTGATTAAGCAAAGCGAACAAACGTGTGAAGCCCTGCGTGCCCAAATCAAAGCCCAGCCTGGCGCGAGGATGCGGATTGACTTAGATAAGCAGCAATTTACCGATGTCAAGGGCGGTGTGCATCCATTTGAGATCGAAGCTAGCCGAAAAAAACGACTGTTGATCGGCCTCGATGAAATCGGCCTTACTCTGCAGTACGCCGACCAGTTAACTTCTTTTGAGAAAGGTTATCGTTCGAAACGACCTTGGCTGTTTGATGTGCGACAACAATTAAAATGAGCAACGGGATTATTTTGTTTTACATGTTGTTTCTTCATGAAGCCGTATCTGTTTAGTAGTGGCTGATTTGATGAAAGATGTGCAGCAGTTATGCCGCCAGCTTAATCGTTGAGGCCAAGGCCCAAAAACGTTGTGGCGTTGATGTTGCTTTGGTTTGGCTGTCACGGACCTTGCTCAAGGCGCGGGCGCAGACTAGTATTCGCTTAGTGATCTGGGGGTCTTAGCCCCACGGCACCAACCAATGGAGACGACATGACAACAGTGGCTTTTGTGGGTCTGGGTGCGATGGGGTTGCCGATGGCGCTCAATTTGCTCGCCGAGGGATTTGATGTGCGCGGTTGCGACGTCAATGAGCAGGCTCGCGAGCGCTTGGAGGCGGCCGGCGGCGTTTTTAAATCGTCTCCGAGCGCGGCGGCCGAGAACGCTGATGTGCTGGTGCTCATGGTCGTTAACGCCAAGCAAGTGGAACAAGTGCTGTTTGAAAGTCAGGCGCTTGACGCGCTAAAGCCAGGTGCCACCGTGATGGTCATGGCCACCTGCGCTCAGGCGGCGGTGCAAGCGATTGCCGCGCGTGTCGAGGCCAGTGCACGCCACTACATAGACGCACCGGTCTCAGGCGGTGTGGTGGGCGCCGAGTTCGGTGGCCTGACGATTATGGTTGCCTGTCCCAAGGCGCTCTTTGAGGCCAACCAGGCGGTCTTAAAGGTCATGGGAGAGCGTATCTTTCATGTGGGCGAACGCGCCGGCCAAGGTGCCATGGTCAAGACCATCAACCAGCTGTTGTGCGGCGTGCATATTGCCGTCGCTGCCGAGGCATTTGCCATGGCCGAGAAGGCAGGCATCGAGCTCGACACCTTATTGGAGATCATGTCGGGCTCAGCGGCTTCGAGCTGGATGCTTCAAAACCGCGGCCCACGTATGTTGCAAGCTCAGCCGCCGGTCACGAGCGCTGTCGATATTTTTGTTAAAGACCTGGGTATCGTCTTGCAAACGGGTCAGGATCTTAAAGCGGTCGCGCCGATCGCGGCGGCCGCTCATCAGATGTATATCGCGAGTTCGGCACGCGGTGAGGGTAAAGTCGACGATAGTCAGATCATCCGCACGTATCGGGCATTGAATCACGGGTCTGACGCCGAGGAATCAAGCAAGTAGGCTCGATAGTGTGGTGGGGTGGTTGCGTGGTTGCGTGGTGGGATGGCAGGGTGGCAGTGGGCTTAGGTGTCAACACCGGTGAACTTCGGCCGCTTTTTCGCGGTACATTTTGTCCCATGATTAATGGGAAATAGTCTTTTTTTAATGGGTTTTGGTTGTAATTTCTATCACCATTTCTTCCATCAATCGAGCTATAATAGTCATTTAAGTGTTTATTAAATAAATAATATGACGTTAAATGCTATTTAAATGTCTTTTATATTAAATCTCCCTTCAGAAATACAAGCAGAGCTTGGCAAGCGGCTTCGTGTGCATCGGCTGGCACAGGCCTTGTCTCAGGAAGCGCTTGCCAGTATGGCTGGTTTGTCGCTCGGTGCCGTTCGTAAGTTAGAGCGTGATGGCCAGTGTTCGCTTGCGACTTTTATTCGTGCGGCGCAAACGCTTGGACTGACGCAGGCGCTTGACCCATTGTTTGATATGCCGCATCAACCGGTATCGATAGCCCAAGCCGAACGTGCCGAGCAAGCCAGTAAGCGCCAGCGAGCGCCACGCAAGCGTATCAAGCCTGCTGGCCAAAGGGTCAGTCGGGTTGGGGGCCAGTCATGAAACGGCTCGACATCTAATTCAGCGGCTGGTCAGAGGACTGGTTGCTAGGCTCGCTTGCTGACACGGGCGAGACGGTTTTGTTCGAGTACTCTCGCGAGGCACTTGATCAAGGACTAGAGCTCTCGCCACTGAACTTGAGGCTGCGACCACAGGCATTTGATCGGTTCCCTAGCCACCTGTATCGACTGCCAGGCCTTCTAGCTGACAGCCTACCCGATGGTTGGGGCTTGATGCTGATGGATCGGTTGTTTCGTCAGCGAGGCCTGCGTAACGCCAGCCCTTTGGATAGGCTTGCGTTTATCGGGGATCGCGCGATGGGTGCTTTGAGGTTTGTTCCTGCCGACAGCAGTGAGCAAATCGTGGATTGGGGATTAAAAGAGCTGGCGGTACAAACGACGCTACTAGTCGATGAGAATCCAAAGGCAGCGTTACGGGAACTGGCTTTTCTGGGAGGTTCTCCTCAAGGTGCACGTCCTAAGGCTTTGGTACAGTTTGACATCAACAGTAATCGCGTCAGCACAGTTGCTGGTGCGCCAGGTGAACCCTGGTTGATAAAGTTCCCTGCACAAGGCGAACATAAGGAAGTGTGTGCGCTTGAGCAGCTTTATGCAGAGCTTGCGCGTGACTGTGGGTTGGACGTGTCACCAAGCCAATGGTTTGACATCAATGACGACATGGCGGCATTTGGCACGCAACGGTTCGACCGAATCGATGGCAAGCGTATGGCTTGTCATAGCCTAGCGGGCCTATTGCATGCCGATTTCAGGGTGCCTGGTTCGGTTGATTACACCGCATTTCTGAGAGCGACCCGCGTCTTGACGCGAGATGAAAAAGAAGTTGAAAAGGCTTTCGCCAGGGCGGTGTTCAATGTGCTGTTTCATAATCGTGATGATCACCCCAAGAATTTTTCCTGGCGCTTGGGGGAGGATCGTCGTTGGCGTCTTGCCCCGGCGTTTGACTTGACCTTTACCGATGGCCCAATGGGTCAGCACCACATGGATGTGTGTGGTCAAGCACAGCACATAGGGCGCGACCATTTACTGGCACTTGCCAAAGAAGGTGGGGTTTCTGGCGCACACGCAAAAAAGACGATCGAACGAATGCTGGAGCAGGTGCCAGGCTTTAAGGCCCGGGCACAAGCGTTTGCGATCCGCAAGGCCACCGTTGATCAGGTTGCTAATGTGATTGACGCCTGCGCCACGCTGATACGAGGGGTATAGGCATGGAAGCTGTCTGAAGTCTGGACGATGTCTGTCAACCGATGCAAAGAATATTGCTTGGTCTGAAGACCCTAGGACAGGCCAAACATGACTACCTGATGAGGTAGGTGTGGGGAAAGGTGTGGGGGGAAAATAAAAAGCGCCCTGAAAGGCGCTGAGTCACTGCTCTTAATTATTACTCTTAGTTATTGCTCTTAGTTATTTCGCTTGATCAATAATGTTAATCATATTGACTTCGTGGCGGAGCGGACGGGACTCGAACCCGCGACCCCCGGCGTGACAGGCCGGTATTCTAACCAACTGAACTACCGCTCCGCAGCGGCACTAAAATCTTGGCGTCCCCAAGGGGATTCGAACCCCTGTACCCACCGTGAAAGGGTGGTGTCCTAGGCCTCTAGACGATGGGGACTTGGACTGATCTAAAACATACTTCGCTGGTGGAGGTAAGCGGGATCGAACCGCTGACCTCTTGCATGCCATGCAAGCGCTCTCCCAGCTGAGCTATACCCCCCAGCACGCAAAAGATACGTCTTGCGACCTCTCGAATATAAAAAGACCGGCTGGTGTTGTTAACACCGTATTCTTGCGAAGAACGAAATTATGCATGAATTGTGCCCGGTTGGCAAACGCAAAAGGCTTAGTCGTGCGGATCTTGTCTAAATGGCGACTGCAAAGAGGCCGCATATGCGGCGTTACCTGCACGCTCTTGTGCCAAATAGTTTTCAACGGCTTCAAAAAATCCTGGGTGAGCAAGCCAATGTGCTGACTGCGTTTGCACCGGCACAAATCCGCGAGCCATCTTGTGTTCGCCCTGCGCGCCACCCTCAATCATGCTGATATTGTTGTCGATCGCCCACTGAATAGGGGTGTAGTACGCCACCTCAAAATGAAGGCAGTCAACATATTCCAAGCCACCCCAGTAGCGACCATACAACTTGGATTTTGTCTGGCCGGTGATCGGGTCTTGAATATGATCAAGGAACAACAAAGCACTGGCCAGTTCTCTTTCGTCTTTTTTGGCCAGAACCAGTAGGCAGTTATTTGGGTCAATGGCACTGAAGAACTCGGGCGTTAGATAAGGCGGATTGCCTCGCATCGCATAGGTGTTTGCATAGCATCGATAGAAAAATGCCAAATCGTGAGGGGTGATTTGAGCGCCCGTCTTGGTTTGAACCGTGACCCCCGCTTGGCTGACCTTACGGCGTTCGGCGCGTATTTTTTTACGTTTTGGTTGGGTCAGACTCGCCAGAAAATCATCAAATGACGCCCACTGGGCGTTGATCCAGTGAAATTGTGTGTGTGTTCGAGCCAGTGCGCCGGCTTTTACCAACGACTGCTGATCTTGGACCGAGGTATAGAGCACATGTAGTGAGGACAGTTCGGTGGCCTGTGCAAACTGCAAAAGCGCTTGGGCGGCTGCATCCCGATGACTGGCGTCAGTTAACAGACGGGGCCCCGTGACGGGCGTGAAGGGGATGCCAGAAAACCACTTGGGATAATATTCCAAGCCGTTGCGTTGATAGGCGTCAGCCCAAGCCCAATCAAACACAAATTCGCCGTAGGAATGCCCTTTGACATACAAAGGCACGACCGCCACGATTTCGGTGGGCTCAGAGGATGCCGCTGAGCCGGTTTCAACCACCAAGTGTTGGGGTTGCCAGCCAGTTTTTGGGGCGACGCTGCCTGACGACTCAAACGCCTTTAAAAACTGGTGCGAACTCAAGCACCCGCCACCGGCCTGGGCGTTTAATCGATCCCACAGGGCCGCGTCGATTTCATCGATAGCCGTGAGCGCGCGAACAGATAGCGTGGGCGTCATATTTAACTTGAAAGGGATGAGGGGCGTCGACCATGTCGCCGACGTCGACTGACAAAAGCCAAGGTCAGCATGCCGCAGATCAGCCATAAGACGGGGTAGTCTCCCCAACGGGCATAGGGAGTCAAGCCTGTGCGCCCTTGTATTTGTATGTCAACGTAACCGGCCACCATAGGCGGTAGAACGGCGATGACGTTGCCGAATGCATCGATGGCACCTGTCATGCCGGTATTGGTTGAACGCAGCACGGGCCGTTGTGTCTCGATGGCACGCAAGCGTGCCATTTGCCAGTGCTGGCGCAAGGCCATGCTGTCGCCAAACCATCCCAGATTACTAAAGTTCGCCAAGATCGTCGCGCCTTGCCTGACCGCAGGCAGCAGTTCATGGCCAAACACATCCTCGTAGCAGATGTTGGCGGCGATCGATTGATCTTTGATCGCAAACGGGAGCTGGCCAGCGGAGCCGCGCGTGAAATCACCAAGAGGAATCTGCATCAAATCAACAAACCAACGAAAACCCCAAGGCACAAACTCACCAAACGGCACCAAATGACGCTTGTTGTATTGCTGGCTGGCCTGCCCCTTGGCCAAGTCTGGCCACGCGTCTGTGGCTTGGATAGCGATCACGCTGTTGGTGTATTCGCGCACTTGGCTATCAAACAAAGGGATACCGATTAAGACCGTGCTTTGATCGCGTTGCGCCAGAGCGAGCCAGTCTTGCCAAATGGTGGGGTCAATTTGCTGCGCAAATCGGTTCATGGCCGTTTCCGGTAGCAACACCACCTCGGGCACTGGCTTGGACTCGGGTTGGGACTGAAGCTCGGGCTGGTTTGTCGTTGCATTCGTTTCAGCACGATGCGCCGCCAAGTCCAAGTGATGTTGGGCGGCGTCGTTAAACATGTGATCTGCAAACTTGATGCCTTGATCAATGTTTCCCTGCACCAAGCGCACAGTCAATGATTTGCCAGCTGCTTCGGTGAAGGATGTTTGTTGCAGTGAAGCGCCAATGAATACCAATAGGATGGCCAGCGCAATCGCCATCCCTCGTTTTGGGGTGAAAGTTGATTTGTTCTGTTTCGCTTCCGCAGCGAGCGTGGCAGCCACAGCCCCGCTCACCCAAGCCGTGACAAACGTTGTGCCATAGGCACCCCCCACCGTCGCCCAGCCTGCTAGCCAGCCATTGGTTTGGCCGTAGGCGGTGTTAAGCCAAGGAAAGCCGGTTAATAAGCTGCCACGCAGCCATTCGGCCAAGGTCCAGGCGGCCGCCCAAATGCTTGCTTGGGCGATCAAAGCCCACGGGCTCAGCGCAACGGTGTGCTCGGTGGGCTCTCGTCTGAGTGCAAAGGCCAGCGCACTGGCCAAGGCCGGGAAGAGGGCGAGATACGCCGCAAAGCCCAACAAAGCCAGCACCGCTAAAACCAGCGGCATCTGGCCATAAACATGCATGCTGATGGTGAGCCAATACAGTCCAAGGCCGAAGCCGGCTAAACCGAATAAAAAACCGGTCAACGCACTTTGCTTGAGTGAGGATGACTGCCAGACCTGGTGGGCTAAGCCTGCCAAAAGCACAAACTGAACCCAAGGCAAGGCAAACGCTTGAATCGGACCCGGCGCAAAAGTCAGGGCATACAGGGTGCCTAGAAGCAGGGTGACGAGGTGGCGTTTTTGAAACAAGACCGTTGCCCTTAAGGCGCTTGGTCAGTCACGCGGGGTTTTAACGGCGGAAGGCGCCTGACGCGGACCCATAGCGCACGCCTGGCATCTGCGCGCAATATGTCAAACTGTAAATCGTTGAGATTATGTCGATCGCCACGCCTAGGTATGCGTCCGAGTTCGTGAGTCAGCCAACCGCCCAACGTGTCGTAATCCCCTGCGGGTATCTCACACTCGAGCGACTGTTCGAGAGACTCGAGCGCCGTGGTGGCCATCACCCGCCACGTGTTGTGGCCGTCGGGGAAAATGGTTTGTTCGCTATCGTCAAACTCATCCTCAATCGCGCCCACAATTTGCTCGAGGACGTCTTCGAGCGTGACCAAACCGCTGATGCCGCCATGTTCGTCGATCACAATGGCGATATGGTTACGGTGGCTGCGGAACTCTTGTAGCAGCACGTTAACGCGCTTGGTCTCAGGGATAAAGATGGCTGGCCTGACTAAATCTCGCAAGGTCAGTGAGGGATTGAGCATGTAACGCAGCATATCTTTGGTCATAAAAGTACCAATGATATTGTCACGCGTGTCTTCGAATACAGGGAAGCGCGAGTGTGCCATTTCCACTATTTTCGGCAGCAATACCGAAACAGATTCGTCGGCATCAAGCATGTCGATCCGGGCGCGAGGCACCATGATGTCAGCTGCCGTCTTATCTGAGACGGCAAGCGCGCCTTTTAGCATGCTGTAGGCGTTGCCATCAATTAGATCGCGTTCGCGAGCAGCCTCTAAGATCGTGAAAATCCCATCTCTATCCTCTGGTTCGCCACGAACCAGAGACAACAGACGATTGACGAAAGACTCTTTGGGTTTGATTTTTTTGCCTGGTTCGTAGCCAGGCTGACTAGGGTAGGGTTCGGGCATGTTCCGCAGAACTAAGTTGCAATACCATTAGGATAACCGAAAGTGAGCCGCTTGCCAGCTGTGATGGTCCGATTTAGATGATCCATTTCAACAATGTTGAGTGTGCTATCAAGGTGCAGTTTGCGTGCGGTACGGATCAGCAACCGAGAATTGGGCCAAAATAGCCCTTTCTAAAGCCTCCATTTCTGTGGCATCGCTGGCTTTGATGTGGTCATAGCCCAACGCATGTAGCGTGCCGTGCACCACCAGATGGGCGGCATGATCAAGATAAGCTTTGCCTTGTTCGCGAGCCTCTTGTTTGAGTACATCGGTGCAAATGACAACATCAGCTGCCCATTCGCCACCAATCGCGGGGTCGTGATAAGCAAAGGTCAGGACATTGGTCGCCTTATTTTTGGATCGATAGGCGTTATTTAGTGTTTGGCTCTCAGCGGCATTGACCAATCGCAGGGTGATTTGGGCGGTCGCTGAGGGTTCGCAGGGCTCGACAGCCACCCAATCCAAAGTCTTTTGTACCCATCGCCTCAAGCGCCAGCGCGACAGCTGTTCATCTTTGACCGCATACTGCACAGTCAAAGCCAACCGCACAGGGCCGTTTGGCTTAGGTTTGGGCGGTGTTGTTGTTTTCATAGGCGTCAACAATTCTCGCCACCAAAGGATGTCGAACCACGTCACGGCTGGTGAAGCGGGTGATGGCAATCCCTTGGATATCAGCGAGCACTTCGAGGGCGTTAGCCAACCCGCTGGGTTGGCCTTTAGGTAAGTCGACCTGTGAGGGGTCACCGTTAACCACCGCCTTACTGCCAAACCCAATGCGAGTAAGAAACATCTTCATCTGCTCTGGGGTTGTGTTTTGGGCTTCGTCTAGGATGACAAAAGCGTTGTTTAATGTGCGGCCACGCATGTAGGCCAGCGGGGCAATCTCGATGGTCTGCTTTTCAAATAAACGCTGTACCTTTTCATAGCCCATCAAGTCATAGAGGGCATCGTAGAGCGGACGCAGATAAGGGTCGACCTTTTGAGCCAAATCCCCAGGTAAGAATCCCAACCTCTCTCCCGCCTCAACGGCGGGACGCGTCAATATCAAGCGTTGCACGTTGTCTCGCTCAAGGGCATCGATCGCACAAGCCACGGCGAGCCATGTCTTACCCGTGCCTGCAGGGCCGGTC
>Ga0208414_1000199_pt1 | contig 68777 bp, 65 predicted proteins | sample AntAceMetag02UKE_FD_184770 | JGI IMG/M metagenome (GOLD analysis project Ga0208414, IMG submission 184770) | Saline lake microbial communities from Ace Lake, Antarctica - Antarctic Ace Lake Metagenome 02UKE (SPAdes) (version 2) | ecosystem: Environmental > Aquatic > Non-marine Saline and... | reverse complement strand
GTGAACCTGGATCACGCTCTTCGCAAGGTCGATCCCAAACCGGATAGCCTGTCCCACGGACGGTCTCCTCTGTTGGATGCTTCACACCCAGCATGGCACCCTTGATGCCGTCAGGGGGCCGTCCACCCATCACCCCGGACGAGCGCGCCTGCGGCGCGGTCGAGCTGGGGTCCATGGGGTGACGGGACTTTTAGCCCCGGACCTTCCATAGCGGGTTCATGATCTGGCCCTGCGTCTACATCCTCGCCTCGAGACGGCACGGCACGCTGTATGTCGGCGTGACCGGCGACCTGATCCGGCGGGTCTGGGTGCACCGCGATCACGCCGGCGGCTTCTGCGCGCGCCACCGGGTCGACCGGCTGGTCTGGTACCAGCCCCAGCCGGACATGCTCGCCGCCATCGGGCACGAGAAGCGGCTGAAGCGCTGGCGACGCGCCTGGAAGATCGCGCTGATCGAGGCGGACAACCCCGAATGGCGGGACCTTTACCCCGAGCTGACGGGCGAGCCTTAGCTTCCGGCGCCGACGGAGCAGCGAGTGGGCCCCGGCTCGCGCTGCGTTTGGCCGGGATGACGACGGGGAGAGGGGGGCGCCCGCCCTTCGCGGAATCAAGGTCGTGCTTGCCGCTCCTCTCCGTCGTCATCCCGGACCGTCTCGCTCCCGGCGGGGCGGATCCGGGACCCACGGCGCGACGGCGGCTGGCCTCGGCTACGCCGCGCGGGTGGCCAGCATCCACACCGCCATGGCGATCATCATCAGGTTCTCGGTCAGCGATACGAAGCCGAGCGGCACCCGGCTGGAGCCGCCGACGCAGGCGCACTTGATGGCGCGCCGGTCGATGTAGACCGCCTTGAACACCGACGCCGCGCCGACGCCGCCGATGAACAGCGCCACCGGCACCGACACCCAGATCAGGGCACCCGCCGCCATCAGCACACCGGCCAGCAACTCGGCGTAGGGATAGATGTAGGAGTATGGCACGTAGCGCTGGGCCAGCAGGTCGTAGCCGAGGAACATGGTCGAGAAGCTCTCGATGTCCTGCAACTTCAGCATCGCCAGGATGCACATGCTGAAGGCGATCACCCATTCGCCGGTCCGCATGGTCAACACGCTGCCGAAGGCCGCCCAACTCGCCGCCAGCGCCATCAGCGCCGCCGTCAGGAACACCACCAGCACCGGCCGGTAGCTGACCGCGTCCGGGTCGGCGACCGCCAGGCCGAAATGGCGGCGCAGATCCTCGTAGCCGCCGATCCGCTCGCCGTTGATGAAGGTCTGGGGGGTGGTGTCGACGTCGTGTTCGGCCTTGAAGGCGTCCTGTCGGTCCCGGCTTTCCAGCGGGTGGTCGTCGACCGAATAGCCCTTGCGTCTCAGAAGGTCGACCGACTTCAGCCCGAACGGGCAGACATGCTCCGGTGTCGCCATGCGATACACGGTCGCCATCGTGGCCTTGGCGGTGTCCATCTCGATCGCTCCCGACGGTGACGGCGCCTGCTAGGTCCGCACCGCGCTCGGCCGGCGCGGCGCCGGGCGCGGCTCGGCCGGAAGGTGGCGGCGCAGCAGGTCGAGATTGCGCAGGTTGGCCTTGAAGGCGACGTCGAACACGTCTCCCAGCAACGGCACCGATCCGGCCGCCATGTCGATCAGGACGTTGCCGATCATGCGGGCCAACACCGGGGTCGGCACGCCCAGGGCGCGGGCGCGGTGCACGATGTAAAGCGCGGCGACGCCGGTGGCGGCGTCGCCGATCCCCGGCACCAGCCCGAGCAGACCGTCCAGCCCGAACCGGATGCCGGTGCCTGGTATGCGGAACCGGCTGTCGAGCAGGCGGGCCAGGGACTCGATCTCGTCGAGACGGGAATCCCGCATCGGCATGGCTCACCTCCTGGCGATGATCCAGATCGCGTGCACGATGCCGGGGATGTAGCCGAGCAGGGTGAGCAGGATGTTCAACCAGAAATGCATCCCGATCCCGACCTGCAGGAACACCCCCAGCGGCGGCAGCAGGATCGCGAAGATGATACGAACGACGTCCATGCGTGTCTCCGGTTGGGCCGTTGTGGAATGTGGCGACGGCCCGTCTGGACACAACGGAGCCGGGCCCAGAGAGTTCCGCTGGCGCCAAGGCGGCCATGGCTCGACAGCAAGTTGTTTCAATGATACGTGAATTCTTGAAATGGAAAACGCCGAAGCCATCACCGCCCTGTCCGCGCTCGCCCACGAGCATCGCCTGCGGCTGTTCCGCCTGCTGATGCGCCGTGGTCCGTCCGGCCTGACGGCGGGCGAGATCGCCGACGCCATCGGCGTCGGCGCGTCGAGCGTCAGCTTCCACGCCGGCGCCCTCGAACGGGCCGGCCTGCTGCGCTCGCGTCGCGACCGGCGCTTCGTGTTCTACGCCGTCGACCTCGAGGGAATGCGTCGCCTGATGACGTTCCTGACCGAGGATTGCTGCGAGGGTCATCCGGAGATCTGCGGCGACCTGGCCGTCGGCTCCGTCGGCTCCGTCGGCTCCGTCGTCTGTGGCGCCAGGGTGGAGGTCGAGGGATGAGCGAGAAAGTCTACAACGTGCTGTTCCTGTGCACCGGCAATACGGCCCGCAGCCTGCTCGCCGAGGCCATCCTGAACCGGCTGGGCGCCGGGCGCTTCCGGGCCTACAGCGCCGGCAGTAAGCCGCGCGGCGGTCCGCACCCCTACACGCTCGACTTGCTGGGCAACCAGAACTTCTCGACCGACGGCATCCGCTCGAAAAGCTGGGATGAGTTCGCCGCCGCGGGTGCCCCCGAGATGCACTTCGTGTTCACGGTCTGCGACGACGCCGCCAGCGAAGTCTGCCCGGCCTGGCCGGGGCAGCCGATGACCGCGCATTGGGGCGTGCCGGATCCGGCCGCCGCGGAGGGCACCGAGGCCGAGCGACGACTGGCCTTCGCCGACGCCTTCCGGATGCTCAACAACCGGCTCTCGATCTTCGTCAGCCTGCCGATCCGGTCGCTCGACCGGCTGCAACTGCAGAAGCGCCTCGATGCCATCGGCCGGGCCGACGATGGTGCGGCCGATGGTGCCGCCGATGGTGCCGCCGATGGTGCCGCCGAACGGGTAGCTGAACGGGCAGCCGCGCCGACCGCCTGATCCGAGCGCCTGATCCGGGCGGCTGAGCCGAGCGCCGGAGCACCGCCAACTGGACCGAATTTGGGGATTGCGAGCATGACCAGCGACGTCACCGAACGCGCGCCGCCGCCGGCGGGCGGCATCGGCTTCTTCGAGAAATGGCTGTCGGTCTGGGTCGGCCTCTGCATCCTGGCCGGGCTGTGGCTCGGCAACGCCGTGCCCGGCGTGTTCGCGGCGCTGGCCCGGGTCGAGTACGCCTCGGTCAATTTGGTGGTGGCCGTGCTGATCTGGGCGATGGTCTACCCGATGATGGTCAACGTCGACTTCGCCTCGCTGCGGCGGATCGGCGACCGGCCGAAGGGGCTGGTGATCACGATCGTGGTGAACTGGCTGGTCAAGCCGTTCACCATGGCGGCGCTGGGCGTGCTGTTCTTCGAGGTGGTGTTCGCCGACTGGATCGACCCGGCCTCGGCCCAGGAATACATCGCCGGCCTGATCCTGCTGGGGGCGGCGCCGTGCACCGCCATGGTGTTCGTGTGGTCGCAGATGACCCGCGGCGATGCCACCTACACGCTGGTCCAGGTGTCGGTGAACGACATCATCATGGTGTTCGCGTTCGCGCCGATCGTGGCGCTGCTGCTCGGCGTCACCGACATCGAGGTGCCGTGGGAGACGCTGCTGCTGTCGGTGGCGCTGTACGTGGTGATCCCGCTGGCGGCCGGCGTGCTGACCCGGGCCCGGCTGGCGGCCGGCAGCACCGACCCGGTGGCGCGCGAGCGCCGGGTCGCCCACTTCACCGCCGCGGTCAAGCCGGCGTCGGTGCTCGGCCTGCTGGCGACCGTGGTGCTGCTGTTCGGGTTCCAAGGCGAGGTGATCCTGGACCGGCCGGTGCTGATCGCGCTGATCGCGGTGCCGCTGGTGCTGCAGTCCTACGGCATCTTCTTCGTGTCGTACGCGGCGGCGTGGTTCTGGCGGGTGCCGTTCCCGGTGGCGGCACCGTGCGCGCTGATCGGCACATCGAACTTCTTCGAACTGGCGGTCGCGGTCGCCATCAGCCTGTTCGGCCTGCAGTCGGGCGCCGCGCTGGCGACGGTGGTCGGCGTGCTGGTCGAGGTGCCGGTGATGCTGTCCCTGGTGGCGTTCGCGAACGCCACGCGTGCATGGTTTCCGGGAGATTGAGGTCGAAGTGGTTACGATTGACGTAACCGGGTTACGCCCCACATAGCTAGTCGATGATCAGCTCATTCGCCGATCGGGCGACACTGGCGATCTTCCGCGGTGTGTACGTCAAATCGGTGGACCCGGCGCTCCCGCGCAAGGCTCGGCAGAAGCTTTTGATGATCGACGCGGCGATCCGGATCACCGATCTCCTGGTGCCCCCGGGGAACCGGCTCGAGAGGCTGATCGGGGACCGGAATGACCAGCACAGCATTCGAGTGAACGATCAATGGCGGATATGCTTCGTCTGGCGCGACGACAGCGCCCATGACGTCGAACTGGTCGACTACCACTAGGAGGACGGGATGGCTTTTCAGCGCGACGACGTTCCCGACCTTGATGACCTCACGACCGGTGAGGCCATGGAGCCGACCCATCCGGGCGAGATCCTGCGCGGGGAGTTCCTGGAGCCGCTCGGTATTTCCGCCTACCGGCTCGCGAAGGCCATCAAGGTTCCGAAGAACCGCATTGGCGGGATCGTCAACGGCGAGCGCGCTATCACCAGCGACACGGCGTTGCGTCTGGCTCGGTTCTTCGGCGTCTCGGCCGAATTCTGGGCTAACCTGCAGAGCCGCTACGACCTCGACGTGGCGCGCCGCGACCATGGTGCCGAGATCATGGAGAACGTCGAGCCGCAGGCAGCGCGGTTGGCCGATTCCGGAACGCCGGTGTCGATGTGCTCTGCTGGTGCAGCCAGTGCGGTCACACGGCGCAGGCCGCGACGTCCCTTCTGACCGCTCAGCTCAGGCCCGACTTTCCGGTCTCGGAAATCGGCGCCCGGATGCGTTGCGGCGTCTGTGGCTCGAAGGATGTGGCGACCCGCCCGGCCGGTTCGAGCCAGGGCCGCCGGGCGGAGGCGGGGCAGCCGATGCGCGCGGCGGGCTAACCGTCGATCAGCCGCCGCCTTAGCCGACGCGAAAGGCTGTCCATGGCGAACACCACCAGGATCGTCAGGATGATGATGTAGGTGGTGTTCTCCCAGTCCTTGGCGGTCCGCATGGTCTCGACCAGCAGCAGGCCGATGCCGCCGGCGCCGAGCGCGCCGATCACCGTCGCCGAGCGGGTGTTCGATTCCAAATAGTACAGGATCTGCGACACCAGCACCGGCAGGATCTGCGGGATCACCCCGAACCGGTAGCGCTGCAGCCGGCTGGCGCCGGTGGCGCGCACCCCGTCGACCTGCTTGTCGTCGATGTTCTCCAGCGCCTCCGAGAACAGCTTGCCGAGGGTGCCGGTGTCGGTGAAGGCGATCGCCAGGGCGCCGGTCAGCGGGCCGAGCCTGAACGCCCGGATGAAGATCAGCGACCAGATCAGCATGTCGATGCCGCGAAGGAAGTCGAACAGCCGGCGCGTCGCCGCCTGCAGGACGCGTGACGGCGTGAAGTTGGAGGCCGCCAGGAACGCCAGCGGCAGGCCGACGAAGGCCGCGATCATCGTCCCCAGCACCGCCATCATCACGGTCTCGAACAGCGCGATCAGCACCTCGCCGTGCAGCCAGTCCGGGTTGCTCAGGAAACTGTCGAGGATGTAGCGCCAGTTCGGGAGGTCGGCCGACAGGCGGTCGCCGGAGACCGCCAGGGCGGCGAGTTCCCCGGCCGAGTAGGCGGTCAGCTCCGAGCGGAACGGGAAGAAGAAGTTCTCCCAGCCGAAGAAGTAGCGGTGCACCTCGATGCGGGTCCGCGAGACCTGCAGGCGCCGGCCGATGGTCGGCCGCGCGTCGACCTTGGCCGGGTTGAGCTGCAACCAGTCGGGGGCCGGGCCGGAGAGGTCGGTGACGACCTTGCCGCCCTCGATCCGGGCCGCGATGGTGCCGTAGCCCGGCACCTCGAACAGCGCCCCGCGGTCCTCGATGGTCACGGTGTAGCCGTCGCCGAGATCCACCACGGTCCGCCCGCCGTCGGTCGCGACCCAGGCCGGCGGCTGCTGGTAGACCGCCGTGCGTTCGCCCTCGATCGACACCTGGAGGTCGCCGGCGCGCAGGTCCTTGGTGACGTGCACCTTGTGGGCGACCGAATCCAGGCCGAGCAGCACCGCGCGGTCCGGCTGGGCGGTGGCGATCAGGTTGGAGACCCCGAAGGCGTGCAAGGCGTAGGCGAGGTAGAGGGCGACGGCCGCCAGGCCTGCCAGGGCGGCCCAGGAGCGCCGCCTCACCGTCGCCGCCACTGCGCGTCGGCCTGGAAACCGGGCTCGGCCCGGAGCGTGTCCGCGATGGTCATGGACGGGCCCTCACGCCAAGGCCGGCCCGCGGACCAGCCGGTTCCGCGTCGCCGAGGACATATGGTCGATCACCACGATCGACAGGAACAGCAGGACGAACAGCGCGGCGGTCTCGTCGCCGGAGCCCTGGCCCCAGCCGATGGTCCGGCGCAGCTCCGAGCCCATGCCGCCGGCTCGACGATCTCCAAAACCTACCGTCCCATCGCGACTGGTTTCACCCCGGCGGGCGCACCATGGCTCGCGGCCGGCGACAGGCCGGTGTCGGTTGTGTTGCAATTCTGTTGAAATCGGCGCGCGGGCGGTTTGCCGTTGCGCCACGGCCTGCCGTGGCGTGGACTGCTGAGGCGCGTGTCGGGCGGTCGGAAGGAGCGTGACGTGTCGCATGTCCTGGTTACCGGAGGGTCAGGCTTCATCGGCTCGGCGCTGGTCGCGGCACTCGCCGCCCGCGGCGACCGGGTGACCGGCATCGACGTCGCCGTCGGGCCGGGCTTGGCGACGCTCGCCGCGCGCCACGCCGGTGTGACCGCCCATGTCTGCGAGATCACCGAGTGGGCGTCGCTGGCGGAGATCGTGCGTCGCGATCCGCCGGACGCGGTGCTGCACTGCGCCGCGGTGGTCGGGGTGCCGGCCTCGGTGCTGGCGCCGCACCGGACCTTCGACGTCAATCTCGGCGGCTCGCTGACCCTGTTCGAGGTCGCCCGGCTGTTCGGCGTGCGGCGGATCGTGCACATGAGCAGCGAGGAGACCTACGGCGATTTCCAGGCCGACCGCATCGACGAGAGCCACCCGCAGAACCCGGTGATGGCCTACGGCATCTCGAAGCTGGCGGTCGAGCATCTCGGGCGCACGTTCAGGACGCTGTACGGCCTTGAGGTCGTCAACCTGCGGACCTGCTGGGTGTACGGCCCCGGCCTGCCGCGTCTGCGGGTGCCGAAGACCTTCGTCGACGCCGCCGTCGAGGGCCGGTCGTTCCATTTGCCCTGGGGGGCGTCGATGGCGGTCGACCACACCTACATCGACGACGTCGTGGCCGGCGTCCTCGGCGCCCTCGACCACCCGTCGCACCCGTTCGATGCCTACAACCTCGGCAGCGGCCGGGCGGCGACGCTTGCGGAGATCGTCGGCATCGTGCGGGAACTGGTGCCGGGCGCCGACATCTCGGTCGGCGAGGGGGTGTTCGAACACAGCCTGCCTGGCGCGACGGTGCCGGCGTCCCGCAAGGGCGCGCTGATCGTCGACCGGGCCCGCGACGTGTTCGGATACAGGCCGCGCTTCGACATCCGCGACGGCCTGCGGGCCTACATCGAGGCGACCCGGGCCGGGCGCTGAACACGGAGGGAATCACCCATGCAGGAGCGCAACGGCGCCACGATCCGCAACATCGTGGAGGAACTCTGGCAGACCATGCCGGCGCATTACGACGCGCATTCGAAGCTGCTGGTGACGCCGGACAACAACCGCGCCCGGGCGCTGGACTTCCGGATCTCCAGCTACCAGCCGAAGGGCTACGTCGCCCCGCACAAACACAAGGTGCAGGAGCAGATCTACCACGTCATCGAGGGCGAGGGGCTGATGGAACTCGACGGCGAGCGCTTCCGGGTCGGCCCGCACGACTGCATCTTCATCCCGCCGGGGGTCGAGCACGCGATCTACAATTCCGGGCTCCGGGACCTGGTGTTCTTCGTCGTCACCAGCCCGCCCACCGACGACGGGTGAGCGGGAAGGCGACGGCGCGGGTCAGGCGGCCGGCTGGGTCGCCGCGAACATCGCCGCGGCCCCCTCGGCCATCTGCTCGGGCGTCGGTGTCCGCGTGTGGGTGGCGATCGACCAGCGGTGACCGAACGGGTCGAGGACCTGACCGTAGCGGTCGCCCCAGAACATGTCGGCCGCCGGCATTGTGACCGAGGCGCCCGCCTCGACGGCGCGGGCGATGGCGGCGTCGGTGTCCGGAACGTAGAGGTGGAGGCTGACGGGCGAGGTGCTGGTGGGCTCGCCGTTGCAGGCGCCGTGCATGGGATCCATCAGCATCACGATCGAATTTCCGATCCGGATCTCGGCGTGCATCACCGCGTCAGGGTCGGTCGGCATCGGGATGCGCACCAGTTCCTCGGCCCCGAAGGCCCTGACGTAGAACGCGATCGCGTCGGAGGCGCCGCGCACCACCATGTGCGGGGTGACGGAGTGAAAGCCTTCGGGAATCGGGTTGGCGGCCATGAGGGTCTGCTCCCTGTTGCGTGTTGGCTGAGGTATCAGTTTTAAAGTTGATATCAACATAATTGCGCAGTCGTCAACCGGCACCCGTCCTGGCTAGTCTGGCTGCCCGACTCGCCATCCCGACCGATGCGTCCCGAGGAGATCGCCATGGCCCCGTCGAGCCAGGTGCCACCGCTGTTCATCCGCATGAACGAGCGCGACAACGTGGCGATCGTCGCCAACGACGGCGGGCTGCCGGCGGGGACGGCCTTCCCGTGCGGCCTCACCCTGCGCGAACGGGTGCCGCAGGGCCACAAGCTGGCGCTGGTCGACATCGACGCCGGGGCGCCGGTGCGGCGCTACGACGTGGTGATCGGCTACGCGCGCGAGCCGATCCCCGCCGGCGGCTGGGTGAACGAGGCCCGGCTGCGGCTGCCGGAGGCGCCGGCCTTGTCCAACCTGCCGGTCGCCACCCGGGTCGCGGCACCGCTGCCGGCGCTCGAGGGCCACAGCTTCGAGGGCTACCGCAACGCCGACGGCACGGTCGGCAGCCGCAACCTGCTCGCCATCACCACCACCGTGCAATGCGTGTCGGGGGTGGTCGAGCACGCGGTGCGCCGGATCCGCGAGGAACTGCTGCCGCGGTTCCCGAACGTCGACGGCGTGGTCGGGCTTGAGCACAGCTACGGCTGCGGCGTGGCGATCGACGCCACCGACGCAGCGATCCCGATCCGCACGCTGCGCAACATCAGCCTCAACCCGAATTTCGGCGGCACCGCCATGGTGGTCAGCCTCGGCTGCGAGAAGCTGCAGCCCGACCGGCTGCTGCCGCCAGGCACGCTTCCCGGGGGCGGCAGCGGGCCGGAATTCGGGCTGGTCACCCTGCAGGACGACCGCCACGTCGGCTTCCAGTCGATGGTCGGTTCGATCATGGCGATGGCGGAGGAGAATCTGGAGCGGCTCGACCGGCGCCGGCGCGAGACCTGCCCGGCCGCCGATCTGGTGGTCGGCATGCAGTGCGGCGGCAGCGACGCGTTCTCCGGCGTCACCGCCAACCCGGCGCTCGGGGTGGCGAGCGACCTGCTGGTGCGGGCCGGGGCGACGGTGATGTTCTCGGAGGTGACCGAGGTGCGCGACGGCATCGACCAGCTGACCGCGCGCGCCGTCGACAGCGGGGTCGCCGAGGCGATGATCCGCGAGATGCGCTGGTACGACGACTACCTGTCCAGGGGCCAGGTCGACCGCAGCGCCAACACCACGCCGGGCAACAAGGCCGGCGGACTGTCCAATATTGTCGAGAAGGCGATGGGCTCGATCATCAAATCCGGCACCGCGCCGATCGCCGGCGTCGTCGCCCCTGGCGAGCGCGCCCGCACAAAAGGCCTGCTGTACGCCGCCACCCCGGCCAGTGACTTCATCTGCGGCACCCTGCAACTCGCTGCCGGCATGAACCTGCACGTCTTCACCACCGGCCGCGGCACGCCCTATGGCCTCGCCGAGGTGCCGGTGATCAAGGTCGCGACCCGCAGCGACCTGGCGCGCCGCTGGCACGACCTGATGGACGTCGACGCCGGCCGCATCGCCACCGGCGAGGCCACCATCGAGGAGGTGGGCTGGGAGTTGTTCCGGCTGATGCTGGACGTCGCCAGCGGCCGGCGCCGCACCTGGGCCGAGCGCTGGAAACTGCATAACGCGCTGGTGCTGTTCAACCCGGCACCGGTTACCTGAGAATGCCGCGAGCGGCGTGAAACCAAATCGCGGGTTAGTGGTTGAACCACGGCCGCAGGGCGGGAATATTACTCAACGTGATTCTAGCGGAGGGTTGCCGTTGGCTGACTGCGTGCTTGTCACCGCCGACAACGTGTCCACGGACGCGATCCTCGGGGTGCTCGCCGGGATGCCCGACGTCGCCGCGGTCGCCGGACTGCCGCTGTCGAACATCCTTTTCGAGAGCGCCCGATCCGGAATACGTGTGGCGCGATCTTACCGGCAGGCGGCCGTGGGAGGTGCTGCGGTCTCGGTGGCCGAGGAAATCGACTTTGGAATGGTCGCTGGACGGGCAGCGCTCGACGCGGTGCTGCGCGACGTCAGGGCCCGGGCGCGTCGCCGTCACGTGATCCTCCACGACAGCCGCGGGCTGGCCTTCCCGCTGGCGGACGCCTCGGGTATCAAGATCATGGAACTCGTGCGCAACCATTGGCCCGAGGAATCCGACGCCAAGGCGGCGATCCGGGCTGCCCTGAACGGGCGGCGGGGCCCGGACAGGTTCCCGAACGTGGCCGGTTATCTGCGGATCGACGAAGAGCGGTTGGGCGACGGGGACGACGCGCTCCGCGTCGAGATCGGGGCGTTCCTGGAGGCCGGCGAGCGAGGCGATTGAACTGGCGCTCGGTCTGGCCCAGAATACGATTGTCTGGTGGGGAAGGTGTACTGTGCTGAGCACGCTGTCCGTCATCGAAACGGTCTGGATAAGCGAGTCCGCGATCGGCGAGGATTTCATCGCGACGTTCCGACCGCTCGACGGTTTGGTTCGGGACGAGATGACGGTTTTCGCGATCCACTCCATGGGGTGGATACAGGTCGAGGACATTTCCGGACTGGTGAACGTCACGTTCGACGCGCGCAGCATTCAGGACGAGACAGTCAAGAATCTGGTGGAGTACCTGCTGGCCAACGAGGACAAGCAGGCGGCCCGGATCTTCCGATTCAGCATCTTCACCGGCAAATCGTGGTTCCGGCAGACTGCCACCGACCTCATCCAATTCGTTGAGACCCTGCTTCAGGTGACGGAGTTCGGGGAAGTTCCCGCCGCGCCGACGGCCATTCGGACCGAGAGCATCACACTGGCGGGTCTCAGTGGCATCGCCGATCCGGCGGTTCGCGGACTTTTCGATCTCTGGCGCTCCGGCAGCCGGTCGCGTTCGGCGCTGGAGGGGTTCGTGAACAACCGGCTGACGGACCGCAGCGTCAAGGTGCTGGTGCGCGACGGACCGTCTTACGTTTTCGACAGCTACAGCATGGACCCGCGGGCGACGTGGGATCACCGGACCCGTGAGCGCTTCTGGCGGCGTCGGGTGGAGGATGCGGTGCCGGATCGAGGGCTGGCCAGGAACGTTTCGGTGGCGGCGGACGCGGCACTCGCCTCCGGCGGACCTCGTCTGGAGAAGTGCGCTGGCCCAATCCGCTCGGCGCAGCGCCAGATCGGTCTGTTCGATTGGTTCCGGCTTACGTTGCCCATGGAACCGGCGAACCGCCGAGGCGGTTCGCCGGAAGTTCTCATGGCCGTCTGGAAGTGACGGTCGGCGTCAGTCGCCAGCCCCGGCAAGCGCATAGGACGGGATAGGGGTCGCCGGCTTCGACGAATTGCTGTTCGACACCACTTTGGTCATCTGGCCGAAGATGTGATCGGGTCCAGACGCGACCAGCAGCATGTTCTGCCGTTCCGGCTTCCGGGGGCGCCGCCAGCGGATGGTCGGGGCCGCAACCTCCACGTCGTAGAGCCGCCGCGCTGCCCGGATCGCCTTGTCGGTATCGTGGCGGACTTCGACGATCGAAAAGGCGGTCTGTCGCCCCCAGCGCGCCAGCGCGACGGTGTTTGCCAGATACCCCATCAGAGTGGGCAGGTCCGAGCCGTGCCGCCGCCAGCCCGGGCGCACCCACATGCCACCCTCCCAGAACGCCGTGTCGTCGATCCGCGACGCCACCTGCTCGGCCTCCCCGTCGATGATCAAACGCTCGCCGCGCTCCATCTGCTCGGCCGGATTGGCGTAGAACAGGCTGAGCGTTGCCAGATGGTCGGCCAGCGTCGTGGTCGCGAACCGGTAGAGGCGGACGCCGGTGGTCGCGACAGGTCCGTCCTCGTCGAGGGCGAAGAACGCCAACCCGTCGCCGGGGCGGCATGGCTTCAGGTGTTGGTGAAACGCGTTCGGCAGGAATTTTCCGACACTTCCGAGGAAGCGCCCGAACTCGGCGAGATCCTCCCCGACCATAACCTTCAATCCCAGCCCGTAGAACTCCCGGTCCAGGGCGATGAGGGCCTGGGTGGCGAGGCGGCGATCCGCGCCGGAGAGGGCGATTGGCCCGACAGCAGCGAGCAGTGAGCGGGTATCCATGTGCATGGCACGTCTCCCATGTGGGTGTCAAAGACAGCCAATGGTCGAGCGCCCGCGTGATTTAGGGAAGAGATATCCGATTCGTTAACCAACGGATGCGATGATTCAATTAGTTGGATCCGATAGACTCAGCGTTCGTCGGTACCAGCATGGAGCGATCGAACTCCATGAACACCGTTCCATCGGCTTTCAGGCCGCGGGTCCGGACGCTGACGATGCCCTGCTTGGGACGGCTCTTCGATGGGCGCTTCGCCGTTACCTCGCTTTCGGCGTAGATGGTGTCGCCGACGAAGACGGGCGCCATGAGCTTGATGTCTGTCCAGCCAAGATTGGCAATCGCTTTCTGGCTGACGTCGCTGACGCTCATGCCGGTGACAATCGCCAGCGTGAGTGTGCTGTTCACCAAGGGTTTGCCAAACTCGCTCTTGGCGGCGTACTCCGCGTCGAAGTGCAGCGGGTGGGTGTTCATCGTCAGCAGCGTGAACCAGACGTTGTCGGCCTCAGAGATGGTGCGACCGGGTCTGTGCTCGTAGACGTCGCCGACGGTGAAGTCGTCGTAAGTGCGGCCGATATCCTCGCGGTAGCGGCCTGGGGCAATCTGCTTGGAGCCGTACATGGGTTGTCCCGTCAGGTTTGGTCGAGGATGGAGTGGTGCTCATCGAGTGCCGGTTCGCGCAGCACTGGTCGAGCCGGCTCATCACGGAACCGCACCACCGGGGCGATGTGCTCGCGGCCCAGGTCATCGGTGAGAATCAGCCCGTTGGCGCGGATGTTCGGATCGTCCAGCGCCTCGCGCAGCGTGTTGACCGGTGCCGCACTGACGTCCATGCCCTCAAACCACCGCATCCAGTGGCCGAGAGGTTGCTCAAGGAACACGCCCTGCAGGAACTCGATCACCGGGTCCTGGTGCGGGCCCGGTCCGCTTTCGCACAACGGCACCATGTCCAGCCGGTTCAGCCGGCCCAGCACTGCTCGCACGAACTTGATCTCCTGGGCTCCGAGCACGAGGTGCCGGCCGTCGCTGGTATCGTAGACCCGGTAGAAGGCGCTGCCACCGGTGGTGCGCTCGTATCGCGGGTCGGGCTGCGGTTGCCGGCACATCGCCGAGCCCATGACGTTCGGCAAGCCTGCGAGTGCCGCGTGCTGCATCGAAACGTCGATTCGGTCGCCGCGACCAGTCCGCTCACGCCGAAACAACGCCATCACCACACCGGAAAGCGCGTGCAGCGAACTCATCATGTCGGCGGTCGCAAGCCCCGGCATGGCCGGCACCCCGTCGCGTCCATGGGTCAGGCTCAACGCGCCGGCCAGAGCCATGGTGGCGAGGTCGTGCGCTGGTCGGTCGCTGTACGGGCCTTCCTGGCCGAAGGCGCTGACCGAGCAGTACACAAGCCGGGGGTTGCGCGCGGCAAGGGTGTCGTAGTCGAAACCGAGGCGCTTCATGACGCCCGGCCGGAAGCTTTCCACGAAGACATCCGCCCCGTCGCACAGCCGCAACAGTGCCTCGCGCCCGGGGTCGGATTTGAGATCGATTACGACGCTGCGCTTACCGCGGTTGGCGTTGCGGAAAAACACCGTGCTCGGGCCATCTGACAATCCGATGTGGCGCCCGGGGTCGCCTTCGCCGGGCGGCTCGACCTTGATCACCTCGGCGCCGTGGTCGGCGAGGGCCATGGTCAGATAGGGGCCAGGCAGAAACACCGACAGATCGACGACCTTCACGCCTTCGAGCTTCATGGCAGCCTCACTCCGCCACTTTGCTGCGGTAGCCGCCGCCGAGCAGCGTCTCGTTGTCACCGCCGAGCGGCGAGCAGACAGTCTGCGGCGGCCGCTTCCCGTCGATCTTCAAGGGGTTTCCGAGCATCTTGAAATTGGCCCTGGCCGGGTGTGGAACTGGCTGCACCATGCCGATGCTGTCGACGAATGGATTGGCGAATGTTTGGGCCACGTCGTAGACCGGGGCCACCGGTACTGCTCCGGTAAGCACGGCGAGCCAATCCTCGGTGGTCCCGGTTCCGAAACGGTCGTCCAGAAGCCGCTCCAGCGTGGCGCGGTTGTCCCGGCGAGCTGCTTGGCTCGAAAAGCGTGGATCTGTCTTCAGTTCCGGTCGCTCCAGCAGATCCGCAAGCGTCTCCCAAGCCTTCTCGGTCATGCACATTACGTAGATCCAGCCGTCCGCGGTCTTGAAGGTCTGAACCGGTGCGACCGACGGGTGCGCGCTGCGCGGCGCCCGGCTGGGCATGGCCCCGCCGTTCAGGTACCAAGTTGCGGGGTAGGAGAGCTGGTGCAGGGCGACGTCGAACAAACAGGTGTCGACGTCGCAGCCCTGGCCGGTCGCCCGAGCCCTCATGACGCAGCCGAGCAGTCCGACGATGCCAGTCATTCCCGTCATGAAGTCGATCATCGAGAGCCCGAAGCGGGCCGGTGCGCGATCCGGCTCACCGGTCATGCTCATCAGTCCACACTCGGCCTGCATCAGGTAGTCGAAGCCCGGCCAGCTCTTGCGCTCGTTGTCGCGGCCGTAGGCCGAGATGTGCAGGCAGACCACCGAAGGGTTGATGCCGCCAAGGCTGGCGTAGTCGAGGCCGAGTTTCTCCGGCTGGTCGCCACGCAGGTTGTTAATCACCGCCTCGGACCCGCGCACCAGGTCGCGGAAGGCGGCCTGGCCGTCCTCGGTCTTGAGGTCCAGGGCGACGCTTTTCTTGTTCGAGCCCCAGGTCTGGAAGTACTGGCTGTCGTTCGGGCCGAGGAAGTGCGGGCCGACGCTGCGGCCGGTATCGCCGCCGGTCGCCGGATTCTCGACCTTGATCACCTCCGCGCCGAGGTCGGCCAAATACATCGAGCCGTAGGGGCCGGCGCCGAATTGCTCCAGCGTCAGCACCCGCATGCCCTCGAGCGGGCGGGGGCCGGTGCTCACGCGATGCCTCCCTGCTTGATCAACTGCTTGGCGATGATGATCCGCTGCATTTCGTTGGTGCCCTCGCCGATGCACAGCAGCGGCGCGTCGCGGTACAACCGCTCGATGTCGTACTCCTTCGAATAGCCGTAGCCGCCGTGAATGCGCAGCGACTCGATGCTGTTCTCGAGGGCCGACTCGGTGGCGAAGAGCTTCGCCATGCCGGCTTCCATGTCGCAGCGTTCGCCGCTGTCGAACTTGGTCGCGGCGTCCAGCGTCAGCAGCCGGGCGGCGCGCGCGCGGGTGGCCATGTCGCCGAGCTTGAGCTGGATCGCCTGATGCTCGCAGATCGGCTTGCCGAATGTCTTGCGAACCTGGGCGTAGTCGACGGCGAGCTGCAGCGCTCCCTCGGCTATGCCAACGCCTCGGGCGGCCACGTTGATCCGCCCGAGCGCCAGGCCGCCGGTGGCCTGGTAGAAGCCCTGGCCCTCGACGCCGCCGATCAGGTTGTCCGCGGGCAGCCGGTAGTCCTCGAAGATCAGTTCGCCGGAATCGATCGACTTGTAGCCGAGCTTCTCAAGTTTGCGGCCCACCCGGAAGCCTTCCTGCTTCGGCGCGATGAACAGGCTCATGCCCTGGTGGCGGGGTTGGGCGGCGGGGTCGGTCTTGACCAACAGAGCGAAGCAACTGCCTTCGATGCCATTGGATATCCAGGTCTTGGTGCCGTTCAGGACATAGCCGTTGCCGTCGCGCCGGGCGGTCATGCGGATGCCCTGCAGGTCGGTACCGGCGTCCGGTTCGGTCAACGCCAGCCCGCCGCGGATCTCGCCGGTGGCAAGCTTCGGCAGCCAGGCGGTTTTCTGCTCGGGCGTTCCGAACTTCTCGATCGCCAGCGCCAGCATCAGGTGGGAGTTGAAGATGCCGGTGACCGCCATCCAGTCCTGCGAGATTCGCATGACGATCTTGGCGTAGGTGCCGGCCGGCAGGCCGAGCCCGCCATACTCCGGTGAGATGGTGGCGCCGAACAGTCCAAGATCCTTCATCTGCTCGACCGTCTCGGTCGGGTAGCGGTCGGCGTGATCGAATTCCTTGGCGATCGGCTTGATCTCGCGCTCGACCCACCGGTCGATGGTCGCGAGGAGTTGCGCCTCGTCCGCCGGATCGATGCTGCGCCCCTGGAGCGGTTCGGACATGAACGACAACCTCTCGAAAATTTGTACGGACAAATTTGCCTTGTGCAACAACCTAAGTCAATCGGTCGGGGTCAAGCCGAGGCGTCCTCATCGCGGCGCAGGCGGATCGTGTAGGCGAAGCTGTCGGGGAGGTGCCAGTTCACCGCGACCATCATGACCCCCCCGCTGACGTCCAGGTAACGGCGCACGATCCTCAATCCCGGCGCTCCCGTCCGGGTGCCCAGCACTTTGGCTGATTCGCCGGGCATCGGTGCGGCGGAGATTTCCTGGATGGCCTCTACTACCCGCTCACCGGAGCGCGCCTCGATGAGCGCGTGAATCGGCCCGGCCTCGCTCGCGACCTCCTCAAGCATGCTGGCGAAACGGGCGTGCGCGAAGATCACCACGTGGCAGACCTTCTCGGAGCGGTTGGCGGTCCATCGCGTTCCGTTTATCCGCAGCCAGCGTGTACCGGCTGGCCACCGCATCAGCGCTGCCTCCATGGCGTCCAGAATGGTCAATTCCTTGCCGGTGACTTCGAGCATGGTGTCACGTGTGTAGCTGAACAACTCCGAAAGCGACCGGATGGTGTGGACATAGGCAACTGGTGGTAACGCCGCGATGACGCGGCTGCCTGCGCCTTGGCGACGCTCGATCAAGCCGAGATCCACCAGCCGTCTCAGCGCCTCGCGCACGGTATGTCGACTTACCCTGTGGCGCTCGCACAGTTCGCTCTCGGTGGGCAACGCGGCGCCGACCGGGTGCAGACCGACCGCGATGTCCGACCGCAGCCGGTCAGCGAGGCGTTGGTAGAGCGGCGGCTGGTCAATTCGCCCGGCTGGGTCGAGCGCCGGCGGATGGGGGGCCTGGGTGCGGTCGTCCGGCATAGGGCAATCCTAGCATCGGAAATTGATCCGGACAATTTCTCCTCCGCCGACCGCGACTCGCATCGCCGCGCGCGGTACGATCATGACGTCGCTCGGGTGTGGGGGCGCGACGGAGTGCAACCTCGTCCAGCGCCTGCTGTTGTCTGAGGGCCTCAGCGGTGGCCGGTCACCCACGGCTCGGGCACCCAATCGCTGGAATCCGAATGCTTCGCGTTGCCTCCTACAACATCTGCAAAAGTGTCGGCACCGATTGGCGCCGTCGCCCAGCCAGGGTTCTGGCGGTGCTGCGTGAACTCGATGTCGACGTAGTCGCCCTGCAGGAGGTCGATCGCCGGTTTGGCGCACGAGCGACGTCTCTCTCTGCCGAGGCGATCTCGGCAGAGACGCCGTTCGACGCGGTCCGCTTCGGGGTAAGGCCGCGCAGCCTCGGATGGCACGGCAACACACTGCTGGTCAGGCGCGACGTCGAGGTGCTCGCCCAGCGCCGCCTCGAATTGCCGGCGCTTGAGCCGCGCGGCGCGGTGCTGGCCGATCTGCGTGTGCGCGGTCTGACGGTTCGAGTCATCGGCATGCACCTTGGTTTGCTCGGGTTCTGGCGGCGTCGGCAGGCGCACGCGGTCCTGCGAGGTCTGGAGGAGTTGGAGGATCCGCTGCCCACCGTGATGCTCGGGGATCTCAACGAGTGGAGCGTCGAGGGAGGATGCCTGGCGCTGTTCGCCAAGCACCATCACGTCGTTGCGCCGGGGCCGAGTTTCCATTCCAGTCGGCCATTCCTGACGCTCGACCGGATCATCGCCAGCATCGACCTGCGGGTGGACGAGGCCGGCGTGCACGCCTCCGACCGGGCGCGGATCGCGTCAGATCACCTGCCGGTGTGGGCTTCACTGTCGCCGATGGGAGCCGCCGCCGAGGAGCTTCGGCATACGTTGGCGCGCACGCCATGGACATGAGCGACCGCAGCGACCGGCTTGGTCGATTGTGCCGACGCTACGCCCCCGACGGTGGACGATCCGGTTTCTCGCTCCTGCGTACCGGTGAGGAAGCCTACCTGACGCTGCACGGCCTCGCTGCCGCCAGCCGGCGCACTCTGGACGTCCAGTATTACCTCTGGGAGGACGATCGCTCCGGTCGGCGGCTGCTGGCGGCGCTGCTCGACGCCGCCGACCGCGGGGTGCGGGTGCGGATGCTGCTGGATGATATCGGCGCGCCGCGAAGCGATCCGTTCCTGGCGCGCCTGGACGGGTACCCGAACGTCGAGGTTCGCCTGTTCAACCCGTTTCCGCGTCGGCTGTGGACCGCGCTGGCTGGCCTGTTCAGGGCCCGTCAGTTGAGCCGGCGCATGCACAACAAGGTCTTCATCGCCGACTGCCTGGCCGCCGTTGTCGGCGGCCGCAATGTCGGCGACCGCTACTTCGACAGCGCCGAGGCGTGGAACTACCGCGACCTGGACCTGTTCGCCGTGGGGCCGGTCCTGGAGCGGCTGACGGCGGCGTTCGACTCGTTCTGGGACAGCCCGCACGCCCGGCCCATCGGCGCCATCGATCGCGGGCGGTGGCGTCTCGCCGATGTTCGGGCCACCGTCCGCGGGGTGCGCCGCTCAGTGGCGCGCGACGGCGACGGGCCGTTCCCGCGCGACCTGCGCGTTCGCTCTTACCGGTCCCTATCGCGCGACCGTTTCGCTCGGCTCTTGGCTGCGGAGGAGGCGACCGTTGTCGTCGACGCGCCCGACAAGACCGAGACTGGCGAGCCACGCCTTCTCGAGCAGCTGCTTGCCAAACTCGATGGCGCGCCAACCCGAGAAATGCTGCTGGAGACCGCGTACTTTATTCCGACACGGCGAGGGACGGAGCTGTTGAGCCGCTTCGCGCGCAGCGGCGTGATCGTCCGCGCGCTGACCAACTCGGCGGCGTCGACCGAGGTGGCGATCGCCTATGCCGGCTACCGACGGTACCGCCGGGCGCTGCTTGCGGCCGGTGTGCAGCTTCACGAATTGCGTCCGAGACGGGTGGTGGGGCCGGGCCGATACGCCGCCGACCCCGAGACCAAACTGCACACCAAGGCGGCGGTCATCGATCGGCGCGACGTGTTCGTAGGATCCCTCAACATCGATCCTCGGTCGGCGACGCTGAACACCGAGATCGGTCTTTTGATCCGCTGCCCGGCTCTCGCAGCCGAGGTCGCCGAGTTCATCGAGGACGGGATGTCGGCAGCCGCTTCGTGCCAGGTGACCCTGACCGACGGGCGCCTCGGTTGGCTCGACGGCGACGGGTCACGGGCCGTCGTGCATCAGCGTGAGGCGGGCCGGGGGTGGTGGTGGTGGGTACTGGCGCGGCTGATGTCGCTGCTGCCGATCGAGGGACAATTGTAGCCGGCTCACGGCGACCGTGCGCCGTCCGGGCGGCCTACTCCTCAAAGCGGCCCGTGTGGTCACGATCCCGGTCGTATCGCCTTGTGAGCGGAAACGGCGGCAACCAGGACTCCCGGCGGACGATCCAGCTTTCATAGGTTGGCTTCAGTTGATCTGAAGCGTCCAGGGATCCCAAATTCACTTCGATCTCATCGGCGGTGCGCGCGAACACGGACGAGCCGCAGCGGGGACAGAAGAACCGCCCGAGGTAGTCCCGTGTCTCGCCCTCGATCGTCACCGCATCCTGAGGGAACACCGCGGAAGCGTGGAAAAGGGCCCCGTGATGCTTGCGGCAGTCGAGACAGTGACAAACGCCGATCCGGTATGGGAGGCCCGACGCGACAAGTCGAACGCTGCCGCACAGGCAACCGCCGGTGAATCGGTCCATGTGCTGCGTCTCCTCCCGCCGCGCGCGAGCTCAGATGTGGAGAGCATGCCCGAGCGCCCGTAGCGCCGATTCCGGGATGGCCTCGCCGAGGGTGGGATGGGCGTGGATGGTGGCGGCGACGTCCTCCAGACGGCATCCCATCTCCAACGCCAAGGCGAACGGCGACGACAGCTCCGACACGCCCGCCCCGACCGCCTGCAGGCCCAGCACGAGATGATTGTCGGCGCGCGCGACGATCCGGACGAAGCCCACTTCGCTCTCCGTCGTCATGGCCCGGCCATTGGCCTGGAAGGGAAATTGCCCGGTCTTAACCTCGATGCCGGCGACGCGCGCCTGCTCGGGTGACAGCCCGGCGCTGACGATCTCCGGGTCGGTAAAGCACACCGCCGGGATCGCGGTCTTGTCCCAGGCGCGCTTTCCGCCGGCGATGATCTCAGCCACCATCTCGCCCTGGGCCATCGCCCGGTGGGCCAGCATCGGCTCGCCGGTGATGTCGCCGACGGCCCAGATCCCGCGCATCGAGGTCCGGCAACGATCGTCGACCGCCACGAACGACCCGTTCATGTCGAGCGCCAGCTGCTCACGTCCCCAGCCTTCGGTCAGCGGGCGTCGCCCGGCGGTCACCAGCACGATATCGGCGGGCAGCCTCGCCTCGCTGCCGTCCGCGGTCTCCACGATCACCGCCTCGCCGCCCGCCATTCCGCGGGCCTTGGCGCCGAGGAGGACAGTGATACCAAGCTCTCGGAGGCGGGCGGCCACCGGCCGGGTCAACTCCGGATCGTAGAGCGGCAGGATGCGATCGGTCGCCTCCACCATCGTCACCTGGCTACCGAGCTTGCAGAAGGCGGTTCCGAGCTCCAGGCCGATGTAACCGGCGCCGATCACCACCAACCGTTCCGGGATGGCACCCAGCGCGAGCGCTTCGGTGGACGAGACAATGCGACCGCCGAATGGCAATGAGGGCAGGGCGACGGGCTCCGAACCGGTAGCGATGATCACGTGCTCGGCGCGGATCACCTGGGTTCCGAGGCCGGTCTCAACCTCCACGGTCTTGCCGTCGCGGAAGCGGCCCCAGCCCTGCACGGTCTTGACTCCGGCTTTCTTGAGCAGACTGGCGACTCCGTTGGTCAGACGGTTGACGATCCCGTCCTTCCAATCCCGGCACACGGCGAGATCGAAGGCCGGGGATGTCAACGTTATGCCGGGGGTGCGTTCGCCGCTGGCGATCTCGCGGATCTTCAGGAACTCGTCGGCGGCGTGGATCAGCGCCTTCGACGGGATGCAGCCCACGTTCAGACATGTGCCGCCCGGCTTGACCGCCTCGACCACAACCGTGTCGAGGCCGAGTTGGCCGGCCCGGATCGCGGCGACGTAGCCGCCGGGTCCTGCCCCCAGAATCAGAACCGTGCAGGAGATGTCCTTCATTGCCCCGTCCCCTCTCAGATGAAGATCATGGCGGGGGATTCCAGCAGGCTCTTGATACGCTGCACGAACACCGCCGCGTCCCAGCCGTCGATGACCCTGTGATCGAAGCTGGACGACAGGTTCATCATCTTGCGGGGTACGAACTGGCTGCCGTCCCACATGGGACGGATCTGGATCTTGTTGACGCCGACGATCGCCACTTCCGGATGGTTGATCACGGGTGTCGTCACCAGCCCGCCCATCGCGCCGAGCGAGGTTATGGTAATGGTCGAGCCGGTCAGGTCGTCACGGCTGGCGGTGCCAGCCTTGGCGGCGTCGGCCAGCCGGTTCAATTCGGCGCCGCAGTTCCAGACATCGCGGGCCTCGGCGTGCCTAACCACCGGAACGACGAGGCCGGTCGGGGTCTGGGCGGCGACGCCGATGTGTACCCCGCCATGCTGGTAGATGACCCCGGCGTCGTCGTCGAAATGAGCGTTGATGGCCGGCTGCTCGGCGATCGCCTTGACCATCGCCCGCATCAGGAACGGCAGCACGGTCAGCTTCGGCTGATTATCGAGCTTCTGTCGGTTGAGCTGGGCGCGCAACTCCTCCAGTGCGGTGACGTCGACCTCGTCGACATAAGTGATGTGCGCGATCCGACTCTTCGACAGTGCCATCTTCTCGGCGATGCGGCGGCGCAGGCCGATCACCTTGATCTCGCGCACGGAGGTGTTGGCCCGCAGCCCGGACGCGTCGCCCGCCAGCGGCCCGGTCTCGGCGAAGGCGTCGAGATCCTCGTGGGTGATGCGGCCGGCCGGACCGCTGCCGCGCACCTGCCGCAAGTCGATCCCGGCGTCCCGGGCGCGCTGGCGAACCGCCGGCGAGGCCAGCGGCTTCCCGCCGTCGCGCCGCGGCGTTCCGACGACGGCCGGCCGCGTGTCGGCGCGGGCAGGCGGGCTGGGGGAGGCCGGCTTCGGCCTCGGAATCGGCTCCGGCGCGGTCTGGGCGTCGCCGGCCTGTGTCGCCGCCTCCGCCGGCTTCCTGCTCTGGGTGGCGGGTTTGGCGGCGCTGACGTTACCCTCGCCCGACACCTCGAGGCGCACGAGCGGCGAGCCGACCGCCAGCGACTCGCCGACCTCGCCGCCGAGCCAGAGCACCGTGCCCTCGACCGGCGACGGGATCTCGACCGCCGCCTTGTCGGTCATCACGCTGGCGAGGATCGAGTCCTCCTTCACGACGTCGCCGATCACGACGTTCCACTCCACCAGTTCGGCCTCGGCCACGCCTTCGCCGACGTCGGGCAGCTTGATGATGTACTCGCCCATCTCAGCCCTCCATCGCCTGCAGCAGCGCCTCGCCGACCCGCTTCGGGCCGGGGAAGTAGTCCCATTCCTGGGCATGTGGGTAGGGGGTATCCCATCCCGCCACCCGGGCGATCGGCCGCTCCAGTGAATAGAAGCAGTGCTCCTGCACCAGCGCGCACAACTCGGCGCCGAAGCCGGAGGTCAGCGTCGCCTCGTGGACGATCACGCAGCGCCCGGTCTTGCTAACCGATCGGGTGATGGTGTCGAGGTCGAGCGGCAACAGGGTGCGCAGGTCGATGATCTCGGCATCGACGCCGGTCTCGGCGGCGGCGGCCTCGGCGACGTGGACCATGGTTCCGTAGGCGAGCACGGTGACGACTGCCCCGGCGCGGCGGACTACCGCCTGGCCGAGCGGCACGGTGTAGTGGCCCTCCGGCACTTCTCCGAGAGGGTGCTTTGACCAGGGCGTGACCGGGCGATCGTGGTGGCCATCGAATGGACCGTTGTAGAGCCGCTTGGGCTCCAGAAAGATCACCGGGTCGTCATCCTCGATGGACGCGATCAGCAGGCCTTTGGCGTCGTAGGGGTTTGACGGAACCACGGTCTTGAGGCCGGACACGTGGGTGAACAACGCCTCTGGGCTTTGGCTGTGGGTCTGGCCGCCGAAGATGCCACCCCCGGTCGGCATCCGCACGGTGAGCGGAGCGGTAAAGTCGCCGTTCGAACGGTAGCGCAGCCGCGCCGCCTCGGAGACGATCTGGTCGTAGGCTGGGTAGACGTAGTCGGCGAACTGGATCTCGACGCACGGACGGAGGCCGTAGGCGGCCATGCCGATCGCGGCACCGATGATGCCTGATTCGTTAATCGGCGTGTCGAAGCAGCGCTCGCGGCCGAACTTCTGCTGCAGGCCCTGGGTACAGCGGAACACCCCGCCGAAGTAGCCGACGTCCTCGCCGAACACCACCACGTTGGGATCGGCGGCCATCGTTACGTGCATGGCGTCGCGGATCGACTCGATCATCGTCATGCGCGGCATGGTCAGACCCCGGCCTGCTGGCGCTGGCGGCGCAGGTGCGGCGGCATTTCTTTGTAGACGCCCTCGAACATGTCCCGGACCGACGGCTTGCCGCCGGAATGAAGGGTGCCATGCCGTTCGGCCTCCTTCTGCGCGCCGAGGACTTCGGCCTCAACCTCGGCGGCGTATTGCGCGTGGCGCTCCTCCGACCATGCACCCTTGCCGATCAGGTAGTTCTTGAGGCGCTCGATCGGGTCGCCGAGCGGCCAAGCATCCGATTCCTCCTTCGGCCGGTAAGCCGACGGGTCGTCGGACGTGGAGTGCGCTGCCACCCGGTAGGTGACGTACTCAATCACGGTCGGTCCCAGGTTGCGGCGCGCCCGCTCGATTGCCCATTTGGCCACCGCGTAGACCGCGAGGTAGTCGTTGCCGTCAACCCGGAGCGAGGGGATCCCGAAGCCATGACCGCGCGCGGCGAAGGTGCCGGAGCCGCCCTTGGCGATGCCCTGGAAGGTTGAGATGGCCCACTGGTTGTTGACGATGTTCAGGACCACCGGGGCCTTGTAGGTGGACGCGAACACCAGCGCGGCGTGGAAATCCGACTCCGCCGTCGAGCCGTCGCCGATCCAGCCGGCGGCGATCTTCGTGTCGCCCTTGATCGCCGACGCCATCGCCCATCCGACTGCCTGGACGTATTGGGTCCCGAGATTACCGGAGATCGAGAAGAAGCCGTGCGACTTGGATGAGTACATGACCGGCAGCTGTCGTCCGTGCAGCGGGTCGCGCTCGTTCGAGAAGATCTGGCTCATCATGTCGACCAGCGGATAGCCGCCGGCCACCAGCAGGCCCTGCTGCCGGTAAGTCGGGAAGTTCATGTCGCCCGTCGACAACGCGCGCTGGAACGCCGTGGCGATAGCCTCTTCGCCGAGGCATTGCATGTAGAACGAGGTCTTGCCCTGGCGCTGCGCCATCAGCATGCGGGCGTCGAAGCTGCGGACCTTCATCATGTCGCGCAGGCCCTGCAGCGCCTGCTCGTCGGAGAGCATCCCGGCCCAGGGTCCGACCGCCTCGCCGTCGCGGTTCAGCACGCGGATGATGGTATAGCCGAGGTCCCGAATCTCCGCGGGCGCAACATCGACCTCGGGCCGGCGAACCGTGCCGGCCCGGGGGATGTTGACGCCGCTGAAGTCGGGCTTGCCGCCGGGGCGGACTTCGGGCTCGGGAACCTGGAGGCTGAGAGGCTGCTGGTCGCTCATGGGCGCGCGTCCTTTCTTCGCCGGTCCGCCGTCAATGGTCGGTGGCCGATCTGGGCGAACACGTCCAAAAGTAACCGTTTGCTCAACGTTGTCGAGATGCCGTTAACGGTTGAGCCTCGTCCAGATCCTCCCAAACGTTAAGTCGAAGGCCGAGTGGATAACGGTTGTGTAATCTTTGATTTCGGCGGAGGGGTCCGAACGATCTCTTGTTTCACACTCGAGCGCCTGGATTGAACTGAACTTGCGCGCCGAGGGTCACCGACCGCCGGTTACTCTGCTGCGACCTGCCAGCGCGGAATCGGGGCGAGCATCCCCCGAATCGCCGGGGCGATATCTTCACGCTGCAACCCGAAGGCAATGTTGGCCCGAATGAATCCGCTTGGGTTGCCGCAATCGAAACGGGTTCCTTCGAACCGAAAGCCGTTAACAGGAATGGTGCCGATGCCCTTGGCGATGGCGTCGGTCAACTGGATCTCTCCGCCGGTGCCGGGGCCCTGGTGCTCAAGAGCCCGAAAGATCGACGGGTCCAGGATGTACCTGCCGATTATCGCCATGGTGGAGGGGGCGTCCTCGGGCGACGGCTTCTCGACCAACCCCTTGATCGCGACGGTGGCGCGGTCGTCGTTCATCCCTCCAGCATCGATGATTCCGTATTTGTCGACCTCGTTCGGGGCGACGTGCTGTACCGCGATCATGTGGCCGCCGCGGGCGTCGTGGGAGTAGGCCTGGATCATCTGCTTCAGCACCGGCGTGTCGGCCAGGATCAAATCGTCGGGCAGCAGGACGGCGAACGGCTCGTCCTTGATGACATGGCGCGCGCAGGCGATCGCATGGCCGAGGCCGAGTTGCTCCTGCTGGGTGACGACCAGCAGGCATCCGTCCGGCAGATCGCTGGCGGCGAGCCGCGTCAGAGCGTCGGTGTTGCCGCGGGCCTCAAGCTCGCGGACCAACGTATCCTGCCGAAGGAAGTGGTTGACCAACGCCTGCTTGCCCGGGCTGAGCACCAGCACCACGCGCTCAATGCCGGCCGCCAGGGCCTCCTCGACCGCGTATTGGATCAGCGGCTTGTCGACTACCGGCAGCAGCTCCTTCGGAACCGCCTTGCTGGCCGGCAGGCTCCGCGTTCCCCAACCAGCCGCCGGAATAAGGGCAGTGCGAACGGTGGCACCGGCGGCGTGAACGGTCTCGATCATTTCAGGCTCCTCACTTGGACAAAGCGCCCCGAGACCGGTGGACATCCAGAATGGACGCCTGGACCGTTCGGGAACCCGCCGACAAGACGGTTTGGCACGGCGGCCTATTCCTGCGCCGGTCCAGGTTCCGGCGCGTGTCATCAAGTGGTCACGGCCCGTGACCAGACTGTGAGCGCTTGAACTGAGCGAGGGATCCCGCCAACTCTCCGGGATGACCTATGAAGAGTTCTGGCCACGATATCTGCGGCAACACCGGCGCACAGCGACGCAGCGGGTGCATGCCCTGGGAAGCTGCCTCGGTCTCTTGCTGCTGGTGGTGGCGCTGTTGACGGCCGACTGGCGGCTTGCGGTCGCCGCCCTGGTCCTGGGCTACGGGACGGCCTGGATGAGCCACGCGTTCATTGAGCGCAACCGGCCGGAAACCTTTTCGCATCCGCTGTGGTCCCTCGCCAGCGATCTGCGGATGACCGCGCTGTTTCTGAGCGGCCGCCTGGCGCGGGAGTTGGAGCGTCACGGCGTTGCCGATCGCTCCGCCGCCCGGAGCGATCACCCGTCCTAGGCTTGCGGCGGCGAAACGTGGCTGGTGTGGCCGTTCAGGCGCGGTATCACGGTTTCGACGGGCTCGTCGCCGATTTCGCGCCGCAACGCGTTCCGGCCGCGGTGCAACCGTGACATCACCGTGCCGATCGGAATACCAAGGCTTTTGGCGGCATCCTGATAGGACATGCCGTCCACCGCGACCATGTGCATGACGCGGCGCTGACTTGAGGGAAGTCGCTGCAGCGCGTCCCCGACCTCACGCAGCAGCAATTAGGAGGTTTGCGGGGCCGCCACCGACAGTTGGTGCTCCACGTCTTCCAGGACAACCGAGGATCCACGGCGCGCCTGACGTCCAAGGTGGTCGGCACGGACGTTCCGGAGGATGCGATAGAGATAGGCCCGCCAATTGCGGATGCTGCCGCCATCCTTCACGTAGGTCAGGGCGCGGATCATAGACTCCTGCACGAAGTCGTCGGCGTCCGCGCGATTGCCCGTGAGATAAGACGCTTGGCGAGTGAGCTCGCGGATCTGTGCGGCGGGATTGTCGATGAGGTCGGTCACGCTGGCGTCTCCGTCTCGTGTTGGCTGCCCCAGCCCACGCAAGAGACATAGCCCTACCGCCGTGACCTGGGGGAAAGCCTTTTGTGTCAATGTTGTGGATGTAAGAACTTCACGCTGCGTGGTGGCGGCGTACACGGGCTGAACCACGCGAAAGTACCTGTCGTCGTCTGACGATCGCCGATACAAATGCGAATGAATGTCATTATTGAACGTCGTACGCGGCCCCACGCAGCGGAGACTCATTCGATGAACGACGGCCCGACTCTGATCGTTTCAGCAGATGCCGGCACGACCGTCGCGGTCCGCGCTCTCGAGATGCTTGAGGCCGGCGGGCCGGTGGTGGCGATTCTGGTCGCGCTGTCGGTGATTGCGCTGGCCATCGCCCTGCTGAAGTTCTGGCAGTTCGCGGCGAGCCGGGTCTGGGACGGATCGGCGGCGCGTCGGGTGCTGGCGCTGCACCGCTCGGGCCGGTCGACCGAGGCGGTGCGGTTGGGAGGTAATTCGTCCAACCCGGTTGCCCAGGTGGTTGCCGGCGCCATCCGTGGCAGCCTGCGCGGTGATTTTTCGGAGGCGGTGGTCCGCGAGGAGGTCGCCCGGCTGGCGAACGTACGCATCGAGCGGCTGCGTTCGCATTTCCGCCCGCTCGAGGTGATCGCCACTCTGGCTCCGCTGCTCGGGCTGTTCGGCACGGTTCTCGGTATGATCGAAGCGTTCCAGCAACTCGAGCAGGCCGGGTCGCAGGTCAATCCCGCGGTGCTCTCTGGCGGCATCTGGGAGGCGCTGCTGACGACCGCGGTCGGTCTTGCGGTCGCCATGCCGGTGGTCGCCGTGCTGGCCTGGCTGGAGCGGATCGTCGACCGGGTATCCCACGACATGGAAAGCGTCGTCACGCAGGTCTTCACGCGTGACCTGATGATCGAATCCGAAGCGGAGCCACGTCATGACCTTTCCCGACTTCGCCCGGCAGCCCTTGTGGCCGATCGCTGAACCTCGGCGTCGGCGCTCGCTGATCAGCCTGACGCCCCTGATCGATGTCGTGTTCATCCTGCTGGTGTTCTTCATGCTGGCGTCGAGCTTTCTCGGTTAGCGCTCGATCGCGCTGACCCCGTCCTCGGCCGGGGCGTCGGCCGTTTCTCTGGAAGGTTCGGTCCTGGTGGAGGTGCGATCCTCGGGCCGCGGTCGGCACTGGGCCCTGGCCGCCATCGCCGCGGCTGGGCTGCATCTGGCGGTCGCCGCCTGGGTGTTCCGGTCGATCCCGCCGCCGGGCGCCAGTTTCGGCGGCGGCGGCAGCGTCCAGGTGGCGCTGGCGCCTTCCTCCGGGCCGTCAGCGGCCGAGGCGCTGACCAGACCGCGCCAGGACGCCACCGAGGTCGTGCCGGACGCGACGGTCGCGCCGAGCGCTCCGGTCATCAAAACGCCGGCCGCCCCCAGCCCGGAAGCGATCGAGGCGCCGGTGGCCGAGCGGGATCCCGACGCGGTCGTGCCGCCGGATGCGGTGGCGGAGCCGGCCGTGGCCGAGGTGGTTCAGGCGGTGACACCTGAAGCTGTCCCGGTGCTGGAGGTGTCGACGATCCCGGTGCCGGAGATCGAGGTGGTGGAGGCGCGCGACGCGGTGGTGCCGCCGACGCCGCAGCCGAGCCCGCCCGCGCCGAAGCCAGCGGTTGCACGTCCGCTGCCCGCCAAGCCCGCGCCGTCCGAGGCGGTCCGGGCGTCCGAGGCGCCACCGCTTGGCGGGGCGGTATCGGCTTCCTCCGACACCCAGGGCCGGCCCGGCAGCCAGACCGCGGGCGGACAGCCGTCGCCGGAGGCCAACTACGGCGCGCCGGCCCGTGAAGCTACGGCGCCGGGCGGATCGGCCGACTACATGAGCCGCCTGCGCGCCTGGCTCGAGCAGCACAAGGAATACCCGCACCGGGCCCGACAGCGCCGCATTCAGGGAACCGCGCTCCTGGTGACCGCGCTCCTGGTGTTCGTCATGGACCGAGGCGGCAACATCCTGTCACACCGCATCGAGAGAAGCTCGGGAGACCGCACCCTCGACCACGCCGTCGAGGACATGATCGAGCGCGCCCAGCCGTTGCCGCGCATGCCGGACAGCTTCCAGCAGGCCCAGTTGGAGATCCGGGTCCCGGTGCAGTTCCTGCTGCGGTAGCGCTACGATCCTTGCTGTCAAAAGGATCGGCTTGTGGTGTCGCGGGGCGCGTTCGCCGGCAAGACCCGGCGCCGGAGGGATTTTTTTCACGCCATCGTCGACGTCACCCGACGCTTCAAGGCGGCCCGGCCGCGCGGGTCGCGCTGCGGGCCCTCCGGGGTCAGCGCTTCGGGACCGTCGGCCCGGGTGCTGAGCGGGCCTGCGTGGCCAGCCGGACCGGGGCGTTGGCGGCGCCGAAACCCTAGTAGGCGCGGCGCTGAACGATCTCGAAGAAGAACCGGTCGGCGAAGGTCCGGGTGTAGATCTGGAAGTGCTCGCCGTCGCCGTCGCGGCCCTACAGCACGTCGTGGTCACGCAGTTCCGCCACCAGGGCAGCGTCGAGGCCGAACCGAACGTTGATGTCGTCGTAGTAGTTGTCGGGAATGGCTAGCGGGTCAGCCCGTTGCTTTTGATGCGCCGGCCCGTCTCGAAGATATCCTGCGTCTCGAGGGCGATGTGCTGGGTGCCGGATCCGAAGAACTCCGACAGGGCGCGTTCCAAAAGTAAGTGCAACAGGGCACGCTCCGGTGCGCGCCCTCGGGGCCGTGCAGGGCTTGGCTATGCACCAGTCCGCCGGGCTCGGTGATGTCGACCTGCGGGGTCAGGCCAGCGCCCCGAAACCGATCGTGAGGCCGCGGCGCGCCGCCCGCTCGCCGAGCTCGCGCAGGTCGGCGGCGGCTCTGTCGATGCCGCCGAACGAAGCCGGCGAGACATTGCTGCACACCAGCATCAGCGGCGCCCCGATTTCCTCCATCACGTCGAACTTGCGCTCGGCCCGGGCGAAGCCGCGGGCGCGTTCCGTATCCGGCATGCCCTCGAAATCGCGGAACGGCTGGAAGGCGACCCAGGTCAGGCCGAGGTCGCGGATCGTGCGCCCGACGTCGCGGGGGCCGCCGTCGAAGGTCAGGAAGTCGTTCTCGAGGATCTCGACGCCGTCGAAGCTGGCCGCCGCGATCGCGGCGAGTTTCTCGTCCAGGTCGCCGCCCAGAGATACCGTCGCGATCGACGCCTTGATCGCTTCAGCCTCCGTTGCGCCGCCAACGCCGCAGTCGCGCGGTCGTGGCACCCCAGGCCGGCGTCTGCGACGCCAGCAGCAGCACGATCGACAGCGTCAGGACCAGGGTGAGGGGATTGGCCACCAGTTCCCACCCGAACATCGCCGGATCGTCGCGCACCGACAGCATGGCGCGGCGGTACGAAACGTCCATCAGCGGGCCCAGGATCACGCCCAGGATCACCGGACCGACCTGGAAGCCGTACAGCTTCATGAAGTAGCCGAGCACCCCGAAGCCGAGCATCCAGTAGATGTCGATCACGCTGTTCTGGATCGCGTAGGTGCCGACCACCGACAGCACGATGATGAGCGGAATCAGGATCGCCCGCGGGCATTCCATCATCTTCGCGAACACCCGGATGCCGGTGAGCCCAAAGATCAGGGTGAAAAGGTTGGCCAGCGTCAGGTTTCCGACCGTGAACCAGAACAGGTGCGGGGTCTCGATCATCAGCATCGGCCCCGGCTTGAGGCCGTGGATGAACAGCGCGCCGATGATGACCGCGGTCACCGCGTCGCCCGGCAGGCCGAGCGTCAGCATCGGGATGTAGGCGCCGCCGATGGCGGCGTTGTTCGCCGATTCCGGCGCCACCAGCCCTTCGTAGGCGCCCTGACCGAACGGCCGCGACGGTTTCTTCACGGTGCGCTTGGCGTTGTCGTAGGCCATCAGCGCGGCGATGTCGCCGCCGGTCCCCGGCAACGCCCCGATGACCACGCCGATTACCGAGCTGCGGATCGAAAGCGGGATGTACTTCCGGATGACGCTCCACCCCGGCACGATCCGGTCGACCTGCTGCTTGACCGGCGCGACCTTGAGATTGTGGAGCTGGGCCAGCGCCTCGGCGACGCCGAAGAAGCCGATCATGGCGGCAACGTAGGGAATGCCGCCGAGCAGCGAGACCTGGCCGAAGGTGAAGCGGCCCTCGGCGGTCAGCGGATCGAGGCCGACCATGCCGATCAGCACGCCGAGGGCGCCCGCGAACACGCCTTTGGCCAAAGATTCGCCCGACAGGCTGCCGACCAGCAGGATGCCGATGATCGCCAGGAGCAGGTAGTCGCGCGGCGCGAACTTCAGCGCGAAATCGGAGATCGCCGGGGCCGCGACTGCGAGCGCCGCCACTCCCATCAGGCCGCCGATCACCGAGGTGACGGTGCTGACCCCGATCGCCCTTCCGGCCTCGCCGCGTTGCGCCAGCGGGTAGCCGTCGAGCGCGGTGGCGATGGCGCTCGGCGCCCCCGGTATGTTCAGCAGAATGGCCGTGCGCGAGCCACCGTAGACGCCGCCGCAGAACACCCCGCCCATCAGCGCGAGCGCCTCGTTGACGTCCCACGAGAAGGTGAAGGAGATCAGGATCGACACCGCCATGGTGACCGACAGCCCTGGTATCGCGCCGATGTAGACGCCTGCGAGCGTGCCGACGGCGGTCAGCGCCAGCAGCGAGGGATCCAGCCAGCTCATCAGGAAGTAGGAGAACGCGGAGCCCTCCATCACAGCCACTCCGCTTCCGGCAGCACGACCTGGAACACCAGCCGGAACACCACGTAAATCGCCGCCAGGGCGGCGACGGCGACGATCGCCGCGCGCACCGGCCGGCCGCCCTGCAGGAGCAGGATGCCGGCGAACAGGAAGCCGCCAGCGGTGACCACGAACCCGGCCGGCTCGATCGCCAGGGTCATGGCGACCATCAGTGCCAGCATCAGCAGCAGGACCGGCGGCGTGACGCGCGTCATGAACGCCGCCGGGCCGGAAGCCGACGGCGGCGCCCGCCGCTCCCTGACCAGGACCGCCACCAGCGACACCACCATCACCAGCGCCGCGACCATCGGGAACATGCCCGGCGAACTAACGGACGAGAAACCGGAGATCCCGTGGGCCTGGTACAGCAGGAACAAGCTGATCACGAGCAACAGCAGCGTAAAGGCCCGCTCGCCGGGAAGCCTTGGGCGCGTCTCGTTCATCCGACCCTCCGTAAAGAGAAAGGGCGGCCCCGTTCCGGGGCCGCCCGTCCCGCCGTTACGGCTTCGGAATGCCGAACTTCTCCGGCGAGACCTTGGTGGCGCCCGCCTCGTGCAGCACCCACGCGGTGGTCGATTGCCACTTCTTCAGGAACACGTCGGCCTCGTCGCCGGCGATGTTCATCATGATGTTGCCGCGGCCCTGCATCATCTCGACGTAGGACGCTGTCGACGCCGCCTCCTTGAACGCCGCCGCCAGCTTGGCCTTGGCCGCGTCGGGCGCGTCGCGCTTCACGAACACGCCGTAGAACGGCCCCCACGGCAGATACCTGGAGAACCCCGGGAAGTCGGCGGAGATCGGCTGCACGCCCGGCAGCGAGGCGAGTTCCTCGTTGTTCACCACGGCCAGCACCTTCACGCGGCCGGCCTTGATATGCTCGGCGGCTGCGCTAAGGCCCGATGGCATGAAATCGACATGGCCGCCCAACAGCGCGGTGATGCCGGGGCCCTCGCCGTCGAACGGCACCGAGGTGACGTTGAAGTCGATGACGGTCTTCAGGAGCGAGCCGACGACGTGCGGGAGGCCGCCGGGGCCGGTCGATCCCATCTTGATCTCGCCGGGTCGCTTCTGGGCGTCTTCGGCCAGTTCCTTGAAGGACTTCCACGGTGTGTCGTTGTTGGCGACGATCACCGCCACGCCGCGCGCCATGATGTTGATCGGGTAGAAGTCGGCGTAGTCGATCTGCGAGAGTTCCAGCACCTTGTGCAGTTGCGGGTTCTCGGCGCCGAACAGCAGCGAGTAGCCATCCGCCGGCCGGGCCGCGACGAACGCGGTGGAGATCGCGCCGCCACCGCCGGCCCGGTTCACCATCACGATCTTCTGGCCGAGCAGCGGCTCGACGATCGGGGTGATCGCCCGGGCGACCACATCGGTGGCGCCGCCGGCGCCCCACATGATGGTGCCCTGCAGGTCCTTGGACGGAAAGTCGGCGGCGTGGCCGGCCGGACCGGTTGTCAGGAGCGCGAGTGCCGCGACGGCCCCGAGCAGTCTCGTGTTCATTGGAAAATCCCTCCCGTTGCGTGTTCTTGGTGCGCGTCGTTCATGGTCGCCGACCCCGGAGCCAGGGGAGCCTTCCCGGCGCGAGGCGTCAGCTTGGCGCCAGAGTTCATGGATCGGACCGCCAACGTCAAATACGAAAGCCTCAGCGTAGCCTGAACCGGGCCTGGGTCGAGATCCCGTCGGCGTCGATCACGGTGACGGTCGCGAAGCCGGCGCCGTCGGGCCGCCAGTCGGTATCGCGGCGGTGCGGCGGCGCCGGGACCGGCCGCCCGTCGACCAACCAGACCAGGGGCCGCCGCCCGCCCGAGGCGCGCAGCGCGATCGGCCGATCGGCCGGGCGATCGATCTCGCTGCCGTCGCGCGGGTAGGCGATCCGGATCGGCTCGACGGCCGGTGCGGCGGCGCGCGCCGGGAAGAACGCCAGCGCCGCCGGCAGCGGCCGGGCCGAGGGTGGCAGCGCACCGTCCACCGGCAGCGGCGCCGCCAGCCGGGGCGCCCGGGGCAGGGTGTCGAACACCTCCAGCAGCAGCGGTGCAGCCGAGCGGGCGCCGTAGTGGCCGGGGCGCGGCGTCCCGTCCGGCCGGCCGACCCACACCCCGACCACTTTTCCGTCGGCGACGCCGATCGCCCAGGCGTCGCGGAACCCGTAGGAGGTGCCGGTCTTCCAGGCGACCGGGCCGCCGCGCCGGGCGACGCCGTGCGCCGGGTGCGGCGAGCCCTCCAGGATGCGCGCCACTTCCCACGCCGCTCCGGCGGTCAGCAGCGGGTGCGACGTCTCGCCGCCGAGCGCGTCCGCGCGGGACACCAGTGGCCGGACCCGGCCGTCGTCGGCGAGCGCGGTGTAGAGCGACACCATATCCTCGAGCGTGGTGCCGACCCCGCCCAGGACCACGGCCAGCCCTGGCCGCTCGGCCGAACCTGGCAGCTGCAGGCGGGCGCCGGCGCTCGCCAGGCGGTTCACGAAGCGGGCCGGGCCGTAGCGGTCAAGGATCGAGACCGCCGGCACGTTGAGCGACTGCCGAAGCGCTTCGGCGGCCGGCAGTTCGCCCAGATGCATCGGCGCGAAATTGGCCGGGGCGTAGCCGGAGATCCGCAACGGCGCGTCGGTCACGACGCTGCGCGGGTCGAGGAAGCCGTCGTCGAAGGCGAGGCCGTACAGGAACGGCTTCAGCGTCGAGCCCGGCGACCGTACTGCCCGGGTCATGTCGATCTGCCCGGCGCGCCGGGTGGCGAAGTATCCGGGCGAGCCGAGATGCGCCAGCACCGCCCCGGTGGCGGCATCGGCGACGATTGCGGCGACGCTGGTGTCGGGGTCGAGGCCTTCGGCCCAGCGCGCCGCCATGCCCTCCAGCCGGCGCTGCAGTCCGCCGTCGAGGGTGGTCCGCACGGTGGCCGTGCCGGGTGCCTCGGCCAGCGCCAGCCGCGCCGTCAGGTGCGGGGCGTGCATCGGCATCGGCCGTCGGGCGGCCGGCACCGGGTCGCGCCTGGCTTCGACGGCCGCCGCCGGCGTGATCACGCCGGCCTCCGCTACGCGCTCCAGGATCCGGTCGCGTGCCCGGCGAAGCGCCTCGGGGTGCCGGTCCGGGCGCAGCCGTTCCGGCGCCTGCGGGATCGCCACCAGCAGCGCCGCCTCGGCCGGCGACAGTTCGGCCGGTTCCTTGCCCAGATAGGCCAGCGAGGCGGCGCGCACCCCCTCGATGTTGCCGCCGAACGGAGCCAGCGTCAGGTACAGCGCCAGGATAGCGCGCTTGTCCAGCCGCCGTTCCAGGATCAACGCGCGTGCCGCCTCGGTGGTCTTGGCGCCGAGCGTGCGGGCCTGCGGCTGCAGCAGGCGGACGGTCTGCATGGTCAGCGTCGACGCGCCCGAGACCACCCGCCCGGCGGCGACCATCTGCGCCGCCGCCCGACCGACCGCCAGCGAATCGACGCCTGGATGGCCGTAGAACCGCCTGTCCTCCACGGTCAGCAGCATGGCGCGGTAGAGCGGGTCGACGCGGTCCGGATCCGCCGGCAGCCGCCACGACCCGTCGGCCGACAGGAACACCCGCAACGCCCTGCCGTCGCGGTCGGCGACGGTGAGCGATGGCTCGATCGCCCGGTCAAGCGGCCGCACCAGCCGGCTCCAAGCCGACGGCGCCAGGGTCGCCGCGACGATAGCCACCAGGGTGGCCGCCAGCACTCCGGCGCGCGGGGTCACGGCAACGGTGTCATGGCTGGAGCGCCACCGTCATCCGCTCGACCGACCCGCGGGCGAACCGGAACGGCTGATACATGTCCTCGACGTAAGGCGCCGGCCGCACGAAGTCGCCGCGGGTCACCGCCCGCACGATGTAGGCGGCGGTGAAACCGGCGGCCTCCGACGACAGCTCGTAGGCGGCGATGAAACGGTCGTCGCGCATCTCGACGTGCCGCGCCTCGGTCAGCGCCGGCAGCCACGCAAAGTCGCCGAGATCGCCGCCGGCCTTGAGCCGGGTGTTCTCGATCTCCAGCCCGGCGGGCAGCAGGTCGACGACCAGCCCCTGATGGGCTTCGGCGTAGTCGCTGGCGCCCTTCAGCACCACGATGTAGCGCCGACCTTGGATCAGCGGGGCGCTGGCGGCGACCGGGGTGCCATCGAGTTCGTGGGTGGTGCGCTCGATCGCGAAGCCGTCGGCCGCCGGCGGCAGGTCCTCCGCCGGCACCCCGGAGGTGGAGACCGCGACCCTCAGGGTCTCGCCGCCGCGGTTGGCGATGATGAAGCCGCGCGCGACTTCGGCGCGCGACGGCAGCACCGCAATCGGGCGGGTCTGCGGCCCGACCAGGCGGCCGTCGACTTCGGCGGTCACCGCCTGCTGGCGGGCGATCATGGCCCGGGCCGCCAGCACCAGCCAGCCCATCTCCTGAGTGCTCAGCCAGCGCTGGCGTCCGGCCATGTCGGCGACCCGGTCGGCGAGACTGCCGATCGCCTTGTCGTGACCGCCGGCCTCCGCCAGCACCGTCAGCCGCAGCGCCGCGTCGCGCAGGCCGGTGCCGTAGTCGTGGCGCCACCAGCCGCGCGCCGGGGCGTCGGTTTCGGCCAGCAGCCGGCCGGCGCGCTCGGTGTCGCCGAGCAGGCCGAGCGACGCCGCCAGATGGCCGCGGGCGCCGTAGCTCAGGTCGTCCGCGCGGTTGTCGGCGAGGTAGCGAGCGGCGCCGGCGACCTCGGTTCGCCCGGCCTTGGCCAGGACGTACAGGGCGTAGGGCCGGGCAATCGAGCGCACCGTCCAGTCGCTCTCGTCGACCAGGGCGGTCCGCAGCCAGTCAAGGCCCAGCCCGTAGGCGCCGTCGGGGACGGTGTAGCCGAGCGCGCGGGCGCGGGTCAGAAAGTCAAGCGCGTAGGCCGACAGCCAGGGCTCGGGCTCGCCATAGGCGTCCCAGAGCGCGAACGCGCCGTCGGTGCGCTGCATGTCGAGGATCCGCCAGATCGACTTCTGCACCCGCTCGCGCAGCCCGGCGGTGTCCTCCTCCAGCGCCGCGTAGGCGGCGAGGTCGTCGAGGTAGAGCAGCGGCAGCGCGGTGCTGACGGTCTGCTCGAGACAGCCGTAGGGGTAGCGGTAGAGACCCGCGAGCAGATGCGGCAGGCCGAAGGTCGGCGCGGTGCCGAGGGTGATGCCGGTGGTGACGGATTCCGGCCGGAAGCCGGCGGCGACCGCCGGGTCGAGGCGCAGCAAGCTGCCGGGCGCCAGCCAGACCGTGCGGCGCTCCGACTGCACGGTCTGGGCCGGCCGGACCGACAGCGAGAACCGTCGCTCGATCTCGGTGTCGTCAGGACCGGTCAGCGAGAGTGCCACGCGCACGGTGCCGGTGCCGGTGGCCTCCAGGCGCACCGAGCGTTCGGCCTTGCCGCCGGTCGGCAACGTGACGACCTGGTCGCCGCCGTCGCGCACGGTGGCCGGTCCCTCGGCGGTGACCGCGATCCGGTAATCGCCGGAGGCGCCGGTCAGGTTGTGCAGTTCCAGCGTCATCTCGGCGGTGTCGCCCGGCGCCAGAAAGCGGGGCCGCGACAGCTCGGCGACCACCGGCGGTCGCACCGGCAGCGGCGCGTCGGCGTGGCCGACCTTGTCGTCGGAGAACGCGACCGCCATCAGCCGCAGCTCGCCGTTGAAGTCGGGGATGTCGATCGGCACCTCGACCCGGCCGCCCGGGCCGACCGCGACCAGGCCGGAGAACAGCGCCACCGTCTCGTAGCTGTCCTCGAGCCCGCTGTTGTTGCGGCCCATGGCGTCGCCGCCGGCGCGCACCGCGCCCATGCGGTCGTACCCGCCGTCGATCAGCCGTCCGTACAGGTCACGGACGTCGATCGGCAGGCGGCGCTTGCCGAAGAACCGGTCCTCGGGGCGCGGCGTCTGGAAGTCGGTGAGCGCCAGCACGCCGCGGTCGACCGCGGCCAGCGTCAGCCACGCCTTCTCGCCGACGTCGAGGCCGGAGACCGCGATCGGCACGCTCAGCCGTCGCTCCGGCCGGGTCTCGGCCGGCGCCAGGATGGCGACGCCGAGCACCCGCTCGCTGCGGTCGAACTCCAGCCACGCCAGCCCGATCGCCCGGCCGGGGGAAGGCGGCGCGTCGCTCGCCGCCCCGGTCGGGCTGCCGGGCCGCAGCAGGGTGACGGCCACGTAGGCGCCCGCGGCCCCCCAATTGTCGTCGGCGGTCAGGGTGAACTCGGCGCCGCCGGCCGGCACCGTCACCCGCCGCGTCTCCAGCACCCCGTCGCCGAGGACGGTGACCAGCGCCTCGCCGGCGTAGGGCGGCTCCACGAACACCCGCGCCGTCTCGCCCGGGCGGTAGCGCGCCCGGTCGAGCGTGACCTTGACCTTGTCGGGGGCGGCGCCGGCCACCGGCCCGGCGCGCCAGCCTGCCTGGAACCGCAGCGACGACGCAGCACCGGTGGCGGCGTCGTAGACTTCGAGGCGGTACCAGCCCCATTCCACCGGCAGGGCCAGCGCCACCGGACCGGAAGCTTCGCTGCGCAGCGTGCCGGAATCGATCCGGCGGTTCTGCACCGAGGTCTCGACCTCCCAGTTGCCGTTCACCCGCACCCAGTCGTAGTGCCAGATCTCGCGGATCAGCTCCCAGCCGAGCGCCTGGCCATCGACGGCGCGGCCGTCGGGGTCGACGGCGACGACCTGAAAGGCCGCGGTGGTGTCCTCGGGCACGATGTCGTCGGCGAAGCCCGGGCGGACGCCGATGGCGAGCGGTTGGCGCCGGATCTTCAGGTCGAGCGCCCGGGTCACGCCGCGGCCCCCCGGCTCCAGCAGGGTCGAGCGGACCCGCGCCAGCAGCGGCAGGGTGGTGTCGCCGATCTCCGGCAGGATGGCGGTGACCGACGCCTTGCCGTCGGCGGCGGTGGCGGTCTCGGCGAGGTCGCCGCGCACCGCCGACCAGGATTCGGTGGCGAGGCCGAAGCGGTAGCCGGCCCAGTCGGGATAGGGCTCGGGGTCGACGACCACCGCGAGATCGGAGGTCACGCGCATTCCGGCGGCCGGCGCGCCGAACAGGAAGCGGCCGGACACCGCCACCGGGGTGGTTTCGCCCGCGGCGATCGACGGCGCGGCGGCGCTGAGCTCCAGGTCGAGGCGCTCGGGCACGAAATCCTCGACCGAGAACGGCATCTCGGCGACCGGCAGGCCCTTGGGATCGGCGTACAGCAGCGCCGACCAGCGCCCGGTCGGCGCCGATTTCGGCAGGTCGAGGTCGGTTGCGTAGGCGCCGCCGTCGCGCGCCGGCAGCACCATCCGGCGGAAGTCCTGGCCGTCCGGCCGGACCACCACCAGGGTGACCGGCATGCCCTCGACCGCGCGCGCCTCGGCGGTCCGCAGCAGCGCCGCCATGCGCAGCGTCTCGCCGGGCCGGTAGATGTCGCGGTCGGCCCACAGGAATCCGTCGAGCGGCCCCGGCGGGGTGCGGCCGGAGACGCCGCGGTCCGAAAGGTCGAAGGCCGGCCCGGACAACCGCAGCAGCGTGAAGTCGCCGCCTGGCCCGTAGGCCAGCAGCGCCGTCGCCTCGTTGCCGCCGTGGCCACGCAGCAGGCCGCCGGCGAAGTCGACGCGGCCGGCCGCGTCGGTCACCGCCCGCGCCAGCACCTTGTTGTTGCGGGCCAGCAGCACCGCCTCGACGCCGGCGACCGGGGCGGCGGCGTCGAGCGAGTTGACGAACAGGGTCAGTCCCTCTTCGCCGGTGAAGGTGGTGAGACCGAGGTTGGAGACCACCAGCCATTGCGTGGCCATCGTGGTCCAGGGCTCCCGCCGCTGGTCGGCCGGCTGCGCCACGACCACGTGCACGCCGGGGGCCGCGCGGTCGATCAGCTGGTCGATCGGGATGCCGGTGCGGACCCGCTCGTTGCGCGGCCCCGGGGTGTCGACGGTGCCCTCCCAGACCTGCTCGCCGTCGACCGCCGCCAGCTGGTCGGCGGTCCAGCCGTACAGCGCGCGCGCCAGATCGCTTTCGGCGACCTCGTCGATCAGGTTCCGGTCGACGATCCGCAGCACCCGCAGGCGGACCTGGTCGACGTTGACGGTGGTCAGCGGCAGGGCGGTCTCGCCGGCCTGGGCCAGCACGTAGCCGCCGCCGGCGAAGCCGACCGAGGCGGGCGCGTCCGGCACCGCCAGCGCCAGGGTCACCGGGGCGTCGGTGCGGCTGCCGTCGGCGGCCGCCACGCCCGGCCGCACGGTCACGGCGTAGGCGGTGCCCCAGCGCAGGCTGCCGAGGCAGAGCGCGCCGTCCTGGACGCGCACGTCGATATCGGTCGCCGGCGTGACCGCGACGTAGTCCTCGGGGAAGCTGCCGGCCGGGAACGCCACCGGCGCCGAGAAGTCGAGGCAGACCGACGGCGTGCTGCCGTCGAGCAGGTAGCGCTCCTTGGCGAACCGGATGCCGTCGGCCGGGTTCGAGGCCGAGGCCGCCGCCGACCCGCCGGCCACGGCGGCGAGCATCAGCAGGGCGGCGGCGAGCGATCGGGAACGGGCGGGCGCGGTCATGCGGGGCCTCCGGCGAAACAAGACACGGTCGCCGGCCATATGCCTCGCCGGCAGACGGATCATCCTCGGCACTCGTGGCGAAAGCATGCCCACAATAAAGCCGGAAAGGGGACCCCTCTCGTGCGCGGTCCGCAGTGGCGCCGGGGCTGCCGCTGCCGGCGGTCAGTCGGCGAGCGCCAGCGGTCCGATCTCGCCGTACACATCGCCCGGCCCCGGGTTGCGGGGCGCGCTGCGGCCGCCGAAATGCGCCGTCACCCCCCACACGGCGTTCAGCGCGGTCTGCACCGCCCCTTCGACCCAGGCCGGGGTCCAGGAGACGTCGTCGCCGGCCAGGAAGATGCCGCGCTCGGCCGGCGGCAGGCCGGCCTGCACGAAGTGGCCGTACATGCGGTGGTTGTAGCGGTAATGGCCGGGCAGGGCGCCCTTGAAGGCGCCGAGGAAGTTTGGGTCGGCCTCCCACGACACCGTGATCGGGTCGCCGATGATGTGGTCGCGCAGCCGGATTTCGGGGTAGATCTTGGCGAGCGCCGACAGCGCCAGGTCGACACGCTTCTCGACCGGCAGCGGCAGCATCTTCAGCGCGTCGCCCATCCACGAATAGGTCAGGCAGATCACCCCCGGCCTGCCGGGGCCGTTGTCGAACAGGTAGGTGCCGCGGGTCAGGCGGTCGGTCAGCGTCATGCTCATGCGGTCGCGGCCGGTGGCCGGGTCCTTGTCCTTCCAGAACGGCCGGTCGACCATCACGAAGGTCTTGGACGATTGCATGTAGCGGGTGCGGTCGAGCGCCATCCACAGGCGGTGCGAGAACAGCTCCTCGTCGCACTCGATGGCGGTGGTCAGCAGCCAGCTCTGGCAGGTCGCCACCACCGCGTCGAAGGCCTGGGTGCGGCCCCAGCGGTCGGTGACGGCGAACGCGCCGCCGGCGTGGCGGGCGATGCGGGTCACGCCCGGGCGCGGCGCGCCGGCGTGCAGGGCCGCCAGCGTAGTGCCGCGCGGCCAGTGCGCGATCCGCTCCGGCGCCCGCCGCCACAGCCCCTGCGGCACCCGCTCGACGCCGCCGACGATCAGCCGCTGGTTGTCGTCGCACCCGGTCAGCACGACCCGCAGGATCTCCAGCATCGAGTTCGGGAAGTCGCTGTCCCAGCCGCCGGTGCCGAACCCGACCTGGCCGAACACCTCGCGGTGGCGGAACGGCAGGGCCCGGAACGCCGAGGACGAGGCGACGAAATCGTAGAATGTCCGCTCGTCCCACAGCGGCACCAGGGCGTTCCAGATCGCCTTCAGCCGGGGCACGTCGCGGGCCCGGAGCGCCGCCTGCAGCTCGGAGAACCGCGCCCCTTCCTCGAGCGCGGCGGTCCAGGCCTCGGCGACCTCGCGGAACATCGCCGGCAGATCGTCGAGGGTGCGGGCGTAGAAGGTCTCGCCCTCCAGGTCGACGACGGTGCTGCCGGCCGCCGGGGTCAGCGGGTTCGGGAACGGCCGTGACTCGACGCCGACCCGGTTGGCGTAGTGCCAGAACGCCGTCGAGGATTCCGGGAACCGCATGCCGCCGAGCTCGGCGACGATGCCGTCGGCGCCCTCGAAGGGCTGCGAGCGCAGCCGGCCGCCGAGCTGGCCGGATTCGTACACCACCGGCCGCAGGCCGAGCTTCATCAGTTCGTAGGCGACGATCAACCCGGCGATACCGGCGCCGACCACCGCGACCTCGGCGCCGTGGCGCTCGGCCGGGACGCTGCCGAGGCCGGCGGGGTGGGCCAGCCAGTCGTCGTAGGCGAACGGGAAGTCGGGGCCGAAGGCGGTCACCGGGCCGGCCCCGGGGCCGCCGGACATCGTGTGGTCGTCGGCGTCGGTCGGCAGGCTCACGCTGGTCCTCGCGGCGGGTCGTAGAGGTCGGGGCGGCGGTCCCGCAGATACGGGATGCGGGAGCGGATGGCGGCGAGCCGGGTCGGATCGAGGTCGGCGACCAGCAGCGTCTCGTCGGTGCCGGCGCGCGCCAGATCGTCGCCGTCCGGGCCGGTCACGCAACTCAGCCCGCAATACTCGAGATCGGCCTCGCGTCCGACGTAGTTGGCGTAGGCGACGTACAGCGTGTTCTCGGCGGCACGCGTCGGCACCAGCCGGGTGGCGACGGTCTCGAACGGGCGCATGTTGGCGGTCGGCACCAGCACCGCCTCGGCGCCGGCCAGGGCCAAGCCGCGCGCCACCTCCGGGAACTCGATGTCGTAGCAGATCGCCAGCCCGACCCGCAGGCCGCCGAGCGTCACCACCGGCGACGGGGTGGCGCCGGCGCCGAACTGCACCCGGTCGAGGTCGCCGAACAGGTGGGTCTTACGGTATCCGGCGACCGCCGCGCCGTCGGCGCCGACCAGCCGGACGGCGTTGTAGACCGCGTCGCCTTCGCGCTCCGGATAGCCGTACAGGATCGCCACGCGGTGGCGCCGGGCGATCGCGGCGGCGGCCTCGGCGGACCGGCCGTCGGCCGGCTCGGCCAGACGCGCCACGGCATCGGCGCCGATCGCGTAGCCGGTCAGGAACATCTCCGGCGTCACCAGCAGCCCGGCACCGGCCGCCGCGGCACGGCCGGCGGCGGCGTCCAGCCGGGCGAGGCCGGCGGCGCTGTCGGGGGCGCCGGGCGCGCATTGCAGGAGGGCGATCCGCATGGCGCCATCATTAGCGCGCCGCCGCCCGGCGTGCCACCGCTGCCGAACGCGCTTGGCCGACCTGCTGTTCCGGAACCCCTCGGCAAGGCCGTCCGCGGGGGCGCGCGGCGGCGTCAGCCTTCCAGCCGAAACCCCTCGTAGCCCTTCGCTGCGACGTCGTTGCAGATCTCGCGGTAGCGCGCCATGCCGCCGGCGTAGGGCATGAACACCCGCGGCTTGCCGGGGACGTTGGCGCCGAGATACCAGGAGTGGCCGGCGAGCGGCAGCAGGGTGGCGTTGGCGGCGGCGTTGACGTGCTCGACCCAGCGCTCGGCGGCCTCCGGGGTCGGCTCGATGCGGGTCACGCCCTCGGCGCGCAGATGCGCGATGCAGTCGGTGATCCACTCGACGTGCTGCTCGATCGCCACCGGCATGTTGCTCAGCACCGACGGGCTGCCGGGGCCGGTCACGGTGAACAGGTTCGGGAAACCCGGCATCTGCAGGCCGAGATAGGTGCGCGGGCCGGCCTTCCAGGCGTCGCGCAGGCTGGCCCCGTCGCGGCCGGTGATGTCGATGTTCAGCAGCGGCCCGGTCATGGCGTCGAAGCCGGTGGCGAACACGATGACATCCAGCGCGTGCTCGGTGCCGTCGCGCAGCACCACGCCGGACGGGGTGATCCGCTCGATCGGGTTGGCGCGCACGTCGACCAGCGCGACGTTGGGGCGGTTGTAGGCGTCGAAGTAATCGCTGTCGATCGGCGGCCGCTTGGTGGCGAACGGGTGGTCGATGTCGGACAGCAGCGCCGCCGTCTTCGGATCCTTCACGATCTCGCGGATCTTGCGCTTCAGGAACTCGGCGGCGGTGTCGTTGGCCGACTTGTCGACCAGCAGGTCGCGGAACGCCGCGCGGAACTGCAGCCCGCCCTTGGCCCAGGCCGCCTCGTAGATCGCCTCGCGCTCGTCGTCGCCGACGTCGTGGGCCGAGCGGTCCTCGATCACGAAGGGGTGGCCGTTCGGGGTCGAGTGCATCACCCGGCGCACCTCCGGGTGGTTCTCCTTCACCCAGCGCTTGAACTCGGGCGTCAGCGGGGCGTTGTGGGCCGGGATGCTGTAGTTGGCGGTGCGCTGGAACACGGTCAGGTGCTTCGCCTGGCGGGCGATCACCGGCACCGCCTGGATGCCGGTCGAGCCGGTGCCGATCTGGCCGACGCGCTTGCCGGTGAAGTCGACGCCGCCGTGCGGCCACTGGCCGGTGTGGTACCACGCGCCCGCGAAGCTCTCGATGCCGGGGATCCGGGGGAGGTTCGCCGAGGACAGGCAGCCGACGGCGGTAATCAGGTAGGTGGCGGTCAGGCGCTCGCCGGCCTCGGTCTCGACGGTCCAGCGGTTCGCCGCCTCGTCGAAGCGCGCCGCCGTCACACGGGTGCCGAAGCGGATGTCGCGCTTCAGGTCGAAGCGGTCGGCGACGTGGTTCAGGTAGCGCATGATCTCGGGCTGCTCGGGATAGCGCTCCGTCCATTCCCACTCCTCCAGCAACTCCTTGGAGAAGGTGTAGCAGTAGGAATGGCTCTCGGAATCGCAGCGGGCACCGGGATAACGGTTCCAGTACCAAGTGCCGCCGACTCCGTCGCCGGCCTCCAGAACCAGCGCCGACAGGCCGAGCCGGTCGCGCAGGCAATGCAGTTGGTACAGGCCGGAGAAACCGGCGCCGATGATCACGGCGTCGAGGTGCGGGGCGGCGGTCATGGCGCGGCAGGCTCCATCTCTGAGATTAAATGAATCATGAGCCATGATTCAGAATTTTTCAACCACGGTCCGGCGACCGAGCGCGAATCCGGGTGATTTGCCCGGGCTCAAGCGGCCTTCAGCACCCCGCGCATCGCCTCGGCGAGGGCCTTGAAGCCGGCCATCGCCGGGTAGCCGGTCCGGCAGATCAGCGCCAGCCGCCGGCTCGGCGCGTCGTCGGCCAGCGGGATCATGGCGAGGTCGTCGGCGGCGACGAACTCGCGGGCGACCGCGATGGTCGGCAGCAGGGTCACGCCGAGCCCACCGGCGACCATCTGCACCATCGTGGCGAGGCTGGTGCCGACGATATCCTCGCCGCGGCGGCGGTCGGCGAGGCTGCAGGCCGCCAGCGCGTGGCTGCGCAGGCAGTGGCCGTCCTCCAGCAGCAGCAGGTCGTCGCGCCGCAGGTCGCCGACGGCGATCCGGGCCTGGGAGGCCAGTGGGTGGTCGCGCCGGCAGGCCAGCACGAGCGGGTCGTCCAGCAGCGATTCCGAGGCCATGCCGTCGAGCGGGTAGGGCAGGGCGATCAGTCCGATGTCGGCGACGCCGCGCGCCAGGCGGTCCAGGACTTCCTCGGTCTGGCGCTCCTCCAGGCGCAGCTCGAGGTCGGGAAAGCGCCGCCGCAACTCCGGCAGGATGGTCGGCAGGACGTAGGGCAGGATGGTCGGGATCCCGGCCAGCCGCACCGGACCGGCCAGCGGGTCGGCGTGGCGTCGCGCCGCCACCGACAAATCCTCGGCCTCGCGCAGCACCGTGCGCGCCCGGCCCTCGATGGCGCGCGCCGCCGAGGTCGGCAGCACCCCGGTCGGGCCGCGCTCGAACAGGGTGACGCCGAGCAGGTCCTCCATCTGCTTGACCCCCGCCGACAGCGTCGGCTGGGTCACGTGGCAGGCTTCGGCCGCGCGCCCGAAATGCCCGGAATCGTAGGCGGTCACGAAGTAGCGCAGGTGCCGGAGCGTCGGGGTGTGAGCCATAGAGTGATCCTATGGTGCGGTGCGGGAAAATCAATTTTATCCGCTGGTCGCGCTCCCGTATCTCACCCCCAGAGATTGTCCCACCCCGTCAAGGAGACGTACCCATGCTGAAGGTCGGAGACCGCTTCCCCGCCTACGCCCTCAAGGCCGTCGACGCCCGCACCACCCCGGAGACCTTCCACGAGCTGAGCAACGGCTCGCTGGGCGGCAAGTGGGGCGTGTACGTGTTCTGGCCGAAGGACTTCACCTTCGTGTGCCCGACCGAGATCGTCGGCTTCGACAACCTGAACCGCGAGTTCGACGACCGCGACGCCCAGCTTATCGGCGTGTCGACCGACAGCGAGTTCGTCCACCTCGCCTGGCGGCAGAGCCGGTCCGATCTGGCGAAGGTCGCCTACCCGTGGCTGGCCGACATAAAGAAGGAGCTGTCGGTGGCCTGCGGCGTGCTGGACGATGCCGAGGGCGTCGCGCTCCGCGCCACCTTCATCGTCGATCCCGAGGGCATCATTCGCTACGCCGCGGTGAACGACCTGTCGGTCGGCCGCAGCCCGGACGAGGTGCTCCGCGTCCTCGACGCCCTGCAGACCGACGAGCTGTGCCCGTGCAACTGGAAGAAGGGTGACGAGACCCTGCAGGCCGCCTGAGGGCCAATCCCGTCGTCATCAAGTCAGTGATCGGCGCCCCTCCTCTCTTGTCGTCATCCCGGACGAACGCGCGCTAGCGCGGTCGATCCGGGACCCACGGAGCGACGTGCGACGGCGACCGCAAGCCGCAGAGCGGCGCGTGGGTCGCGGCTCCAGTCCGCCTCCGGCGGCTTGGTCCGGGATGACAAAGGTTGGGGGGCTGATCTCTCGAAAATTAAGGAGACAAGACCATGGCACTCGAAGCGCTCAAGGACGCCCTGCCGGCCTATGCCAAGGACCTTAAGCTGAACCTGTCGTCGCTGGAGCGCGAGACCGCGCTGACCCAGCAGCAGGCCTGGGGCACCTGGCTTGCCTCGGCGCTCGCCACCGGCGTTCCGGCGGTGATCGAGGCGGTCGCCGCCGAGGCCCGCCAGAAGCTGGAGCCGGCGGCGTACGATGCCGCCAAGACCGCCGCGGCCCTGATGGGCATGAACAACATCTACTACCGCTTCGTGCACCTGGCCTCGGCCGGCGACTACAAGACCATGCCGGCGCGGCTGCGCATGAACGCGATCGCCAACCCCGGCGTCGACAAGGCGGATTTCGAACTGTGGAGCATCGCGGTCTCGGCGATCAACGGCTGCGGCATGTGCATCGACAGCCACGAGAAAGTTCTTCGCGATCACGGCGTCGAGCCGGCGGCGATCCAGCTCGCGGTACGCATCGCCGCGGTCGTGCACGCCACCGCCCGCACCCTCGCCGGCGAGGCAATGGCCGAGAACGCCGCCTGACGGACCGGGGGCGCCCGATCCGCGTGATCGGGCGCCACCTTGGCTCAGATCAACCGCCCGGTACCACCCGGGCGATCGCCGCGTCCAGCAGCTCGACGCCGAGGTCGATCTCGGCGTCGGACACGGTCAACGACGGGGCGATCCGCATGGTGCCGCCGGAGCTTCCGGCGCGCACGATGTTGGCCGACAGCCCGAGCTCGAGGGCGACGTCGGTCACCGCGTCGGAGATCGCCGAGGCGGCCATGCCTTCGGTATCCGCGAACTCAAGGCCGAGCAGCAGCCCGCGGCCGCGGATGTCGCCGACGCACGGGTGGCGTTGCTGAAGTCCGCGCAGCCCGGCCTCCAGCCGCGCCCCCGACGTCTTGGCCTTGTCGGCCAGTCGGTCGCGCTGCACCACCTCCAGCACCTTCAGGCCGACGGCGGCCGGCAGCGGGTCGTTAACGTGGGTGGTGTAGAACAGGAAATCGCGCGCTTCGGCCTCGTCGGCGATCGCCGTCGAGGTCATCACCGCCGACAGCGGCAGGCCGGCGCCGAGCGTCTTGGACAGCGTTAGGATGTCGGGGACCACCCCGTCGCGCTCGAAGGCGAACATCTTGCCGGTGCGGCCGATGCCGGTCTGTGCCTCGTCGAGGATCAGCAGCATGCCGCGCGCCCGGCAATGCTGCTGAAGGGCGGTCAGATAGCCCGGCGGCAGGTCCAGGACGCCGCCGCTGCTCAGGATCGGCTCGGCGATGAACGCGGCGAGGTTGCCGGTGCACTGCCGGTCCAGCAGATCGAAGGAATCATCCAGCTCCTGGCGCCAGCCGACGCCCTGGAAGCGCGGCCGGTAGGCGTTGGGCGCCGGGATCCCGAAGGCGCCCGGCATCAGCGGGCCGACGCCGCGCCGGCCGGCCTTGTAGGTCGATGCCGCCGCGGCCCCGGTCATGCCGTGCCAGGATTGGGTGAAGCCGACGATCTCCCACTTGCCGGTCACCAGCTTGGCGAGCCGGATCGCCGCCTCGTTGGCCTCGCCGCCGGTCGACAGCAGCACCACCTTCGGCAGTGACGGGACCAGACTGGCCAGCGCCTCGGCGAGGTCGACCACCGGGGCCGACGCCATCGACGAGAACAGGTGGTCGAGCCGACCGACGGTATCGCGCACCGTCGCCACGATCTCCGGGTGGCAGTGACCAAGGATTGCGCTCATCTGCCCCGAGGTGAAGTCGAGCACCCGGCGGCCGTTGGCGTCGTACAGGAACACGCCCTCGGCGCGCTCCGGCACGAACGGCACGAAGCCGCCGCCGTAGCGCAGCAGGTGGCGGTTGGCGCGAATCCAGAAGGTATCGTTGGCACGGGTGGCGGCGTCGTTCATCGCGGGCTCCTCCGGCGTGGCCGAGGCGCTGGACCCGGCCCCGCAATCAAGCGTCGACGGCAGGGGTCACCGCAAGCCCAAACAGCGCGCCAGGGTGTCGCTAGACGCGCTGGCGGATGACGCTCCTCACCGAATAGCGGCTCGCCGGGTAAAGGTTCAGCGAGATCTCGAAGGTGGCGCCGGTGTGCGCCACGTAGCGACGGCTGACCATCAGGGCCGCACTCTCCGCCTCGGCGTGCAGCAGGTCGGCGTGCTGGCGGGGCAGGTCGGTCGCCGAGACCTCCTGCTCGACATAGTCGAGCCGCAGGTTGTTGTGGGCTAGCACGAGCTCGTAGATCGCCTTGCTGCCGCGGTGGATCGCCGGGCGGTCGGGCGTGAACTGCTCCGGGATCAGGACCTCGGACCAGCACAGCGGCTTGCTGTCGGCCCTGGTGAAGCGGACGCCGGCAATCCGGAACCAGCGCTTGCCGAGCAATTCGGTGAACCCCCCGACAGTGCCGTCGGCGATCGAGGCAAAGCCCTCATGGCGGATTTCCAGCCGGGTGTTCTGCGCGAAGTCGAGGAGCCCCCTGAGGTCCCGAAGGCTGTGGACGTAGGGCGCGACCGGACGGTCGGCGAGAACGATCGTGCCGGTCTTGCGCCGCCTGCCCAGCATGCCCTGCTCGGCCAGCAGCTTGAGTGCCTCGCGGACCGTGTGCCGGCCGACGCCGAACCGTTCCTGCAGTTCCATTTCGGTTGGGAAGCGCCCGCCGACCGGGAATCGACCGGCGCCGATCTCGTCGGTCAGCAGGGCCGCGAGATTGCCGTGCCGTGCCGACGGAGCTGCCGTGTCGTTCATCGGATCCCGATACCCAAGCGATTCAAGGGTCGCAGGATAGTGCGTGGAGCTTTTGACGCAAAGGCGAGCGTGCCTCCCGACGGCAACACTGGTAGTTTGGTTCGAATGAATACCGCACGCGGCCGCAACGTCGCGGTCCCAATGACGCATCGGAGGCAAGCATGTCGGCAACTTCAGCAGCGCTCTCCAGCCGGAACCTCTCGACGGCGACCGAAAGGCTGGCCCAGTTCGCGACCGGCGCTTCGGTTGGCGCCGACGTTCGCCGCGCCGCCATCCCGATGGTTCTGGACACGCTGGCGGTGACGCTGGCCGGTGGCGCCGAACCGGGCGTGCGCGCGCTGATGGCGGCGCTCGATCCGCACCACGGCGCGCCGGCGATCCCGTCGTTCTGGGACGGCCGCGGCTATCGCGGCGACGACGCGGCGCTGCTGATCGGCATGGCGAGCCACGTGCTCGACTACGACGACGTCAGCACGCTGGCGATGTGCCACCCGAGCGCGCCGATCATGTCGGCGCTGCTGGCGACCGCGCGCCGCGACCAGACCTCGGGCAAGGAGTTACTCGACGCCTTCGCGGTCGGTACCGAGGTGTTGATCCGGCTCGGCCAGGCGATGGGGTTCCGCCACTACGCGCTCGGCTTCCACGCAACCGCGACTCTCGGCTCGGTCGGTGCCGCCGCCGCCTGCTCCCGGCTGCTCGGCCTCGACGCCCGGGAAGCCGCCCACGCCCTTGCCATCGCCGCCAGCCTGGCGTCGGGGCTGCGCGCGAATTTCGGCTCGACGGTGAAGCCGCTGCACGTCGGGATCGCGGCGGCGAATGGCCAGAAGGCCGCCCGGCTGGCCGCTGCTGGAATCGAGGGAGCCGCCGAGGCGTTCGAGGGCGAGGGCTATCTGCACGCGTTCTCGGGCGGCGAGGTCAGGTCCTGGCCGGAAGCGCTGGATCTGGGACACCCGTTCGCCATCGCCGAGCCCGGCTTCGAGCAGAAGCGCTACCCTTGCTGCTACATGCTCCACAAGATCATCGAGGCCACGCTGTCCTTGCGCAGGGAAGCCGGCATCACCCTCGGCGATGTCGCGTCGGCGCTGGTCCGGATGCCGAACGGCGCCACCAAGCCGCTCATTCACCCACGACCGAAATCTGGATTGAGCGCGTTGTTCAGCGCCCCCTATGCCGTGATCGCGGGCCTCGCGGACGGGCGGATCGACCTGATGAGCTTTACCGACGCGGCGGTGCTGCGCCCGGAGATCCAGACCCGGTTGCCGGATGTCACGGTCGTCGAGGACGCCTCGGCGCCGAAGCAGGGCGCCGAGGTGGGTGCGGCTCCCGTCACCGTCAGCCTGATGCTCACCGCCGGCGGCGAGCTCTCGCGGACCGTCGTGGCGTCGCCGGGATCGCGGCAGGATCCTCTGACCGAGGTTCAGCTTCGCGCTAAATGGGCCGACTGCCTGCTGCGGGCCCGTCCCGGGCTCGCGGCGGCAACCCTGGAGGGGCTGTTCGACGAGGGACTGACAATCGCCGAGGCACCGACCGTCGATGGCTGGCTGGCCCGGCTCACCGGCGCGTTGGCGGGGACGTAGGTCGGCTCAGGCCAGTGCCCGCCGCAGCGCATCGGCGATGTAGCGCTGGGCGTTGACCGCGTCGTCGATCGCCGGGGTCATCCCGAAGAAGCCGTGGATCATCCCCGCGAACTCCTTGTAGTCGACCGCGACACCGGCATCACGCAGTGCCTGGGCGAGGCGAAATCCGTCGTCGCGCAGCACGTCGCATTCGGCGGTGACGATCACCGTTGGAGGCAGCCCCGAAAGGCTGGCGGCCTTGATCGGCGACGCGCGCCAGTCGTCGACGTCGCTCGGTGCGGCGAGATAATGGCGGCGGAACCACTCCATCGCCGCCGCGGTCAGGACACCGTGACCGGTCGCGTAGCGGGCGTAGCTGTCGCCGACGAGACCGTAGTCGGCGACCGGGTAGACCAGCGCCTGCATCCGGATCGCGGTGTCGCCCGCGTCGCGCGCCTGAAGCGCCACCACCGACGCCAGGTTTCCGCCGGCGCTGTCGCCGCAGACCGCGATCCTTGCCGGGTCGACGCCGAGATCGGCCGCGTGGCCCACCAGCCACCGATAGGCGGCCCAGGAATCGTCGACCGCAGCCGGGAAACGGTGCTCCGGCCCCATCCGGTAGTCGACCGACACCACCACCGCCTCCGACCCGGCGCACAGGTTGCGGGCGATCACGTCGTGAGTATCGAGATTGCCGAGGACATGGCCGCCGCCGTGGAAGTAGAGCACCGCGGGCCGCGTGCCCTCGGCGTTCGGCCAATGCACGCGCAATGGAATGGCGCTGTCCGGCCCGGGGGCGGCCACGTCCTCGCTCCTTGCGGTCGGCGCCGGGGTTCCGCCTCGCGCCTTGGTCATCGCATCGAACACCGCGCGCGCCTCGGCCGGCGAAAGGTTCTCTATGGCCGGCAGCTTGGCATCCGCCATGGCCTCAAGCGCCTGCTGGATCTGGGGATGAAGGGCCATCGTGGTGGATACTCCGAAGCTGGCGGGGTTCAGGCGGCAAAATCGGACGAATTCAGATGGTCTCGGATACCCCATGTCAACCGCCGGGCGGTGGCTGCTCGGCTGTTGACAATACGCTTGCCGAAGATACGTTCGAACAAATAACGCCGTGAGGGTGGCGCCGATGAAGGCTGTAGTGTTTGCCGGCGACCGGCGGGTCGAACTCAGGAACTTTGACGATCCGACACCGGGGCCGGGAGAGGTCGTGCTGGAGATCAAGGCCTCCGGCATGTGCGGGAGCGATCTCAAGTTCTATCGGGCGGCCCCGGGTGCTGCCGCGCGGACTCTCGGGCTCGGCAGCGCCGAGCCGGTGATCGCCGGCCACGAACCCTGCGGCGTGGTGGTGGCCGTGGGCGCGGGCGTCACCGAGAAGCAGGCCCGCATCGGCCAGCGGGTGATGGTCCATCACTACCGCGGCTGCGGCGTCTGCCCGCACTGCTCGACCGGCTGGATGCAGCTCTGCGTCGAAGGCGTTGCCGAGGTCTACGGCATCACCGGCCATGGCGCCCACGCCAAGTACATGAAGTGTCCGGCCCGCACACTGGTGACCCTGCCGGATGCGCTCTCGTTCGAAACCGGTGCGGCCATCGCCTGCGGTACCGGGACCGCCTGGGGCGCGATCAAGCGGCTCGAACTCTCCGGCGACCAGACCCTTGCGGTGTTCGGCCAGGGCCCGGTCGGGCTGTCGGCCACGCAGCTCGCAGCGGCGATGGGGGCGCGCGTGATCGCCCTGGACGTCAGCGACGAGCGGCTGGCCCGCGCCAGGGAGTTCGGCGCCGATGTCCTGATCAACCCGGCCCAGACCGATCCGGTCGCCGCCATCAAGGAGGCCACCCACGGCCTCGGCGCCCACGCCACCATCGACGCATCCTCCTCGTCCGAAGCCCGCCGCCAGGCCGTGCAGAGCGTGCGCACCTGGGGCAAGGCGTGCTTCGTCGGCGAAGGCGGCGACGTGACGCTGGACGTCAGTCCAGACCTCCTGCGCCGGCAGGTGACACTCATCGGATCGTGGACCTTCTCGACCGTCGGCCAAGCCGAGTGCGCGACCTTCATCGCCGATCGCAAGATCGACGTCGACCGGCTGTTCACCGACCGCTGGACGCTTGAACAGGCTGGCGAGGCCTACGGGCTGTTCGACAAGCAGACGTCCGGAAAGGGCGTGTTCCTGTTCTGACGTGCCGACACAAGCAGAGCCGCGAGGAGGGATCTTGATGACCGATACCCGTTCACCGACAGCCGTCGCCTCGCCAGAGCGCAACCGGCGGATTGACGTCGCGATCGTTGGCGGCGGCCTGGCCGGCCTGTACGCCCTGCACCGGGTGCGCGGTCTCGGAATGACCGCCCGCGTCTTCGAGGCGGGCAACGGCGTCGGCGGCACCTGGTTCTGGAACCGCTACCCCGGTGCCCGCTGCGACATCGAGAGCCTGGAGTATTCGTACTCGTTCGCGGACGAACTCCAGCAGGAGTGGAAGTGGCCGGAGCGCTACGCCACCCAGCCGCAGATCCTGGAGTACATCAACCACGTGGCCGAGCGCTTCGACCTGATGCGCGACGTGCAGCTTGAAACCCGCATCACGTCGGCCGAGTTCGACCGCGGCAGCGATCTCTGGACGTTGCGCTCGAACCGTGGCGACGTGGTGTCGGCGCGGTTCTGCATCATGGCGACCGGCAACCTGTCGACCCCCAGGGTCCCGGACTTCAAGGGTCTCGAGACCTTCAAGGGCAAGTGGTATCACAGCGGCATGTGGCCGACCGAGGGCGTCGACTTCACCGGCCAGCGGGTCGGGGTGATCGGCACCGGCTCGTCCGGCATTCAGATGATCCCGTTGATCGCGCGCCAGGCGAAGCACCTGCACGTCTTCCAGCGCACCGCAAACTTCAGCCTGCCGGCGCAGAACCGGCCGATGGAGGCCGAGCGCGAGGCCGCCTACAAGTCGAACTACCCGGACCGGCGCGCCGAGGCGCGCGGCTCCGGTTTCGGCGTGTCGGGCTATCCCTTGCCGACACAGTCCGCCCTCGATGTCTCGGCGGAAGAGCGGCGTCGCAAGTACGAGGCGCTGTGGCAACGCGGCGGCAGCATCGGCTTCCTGTCCTGCTACAACGACTTTCTCGTCGACGAGGACGCCAACGCCACGGCGGCCGAGTTCGTGCGGGACAAGATCCGAGGCATCGTCAGGGATCCCGCGGTGGCCGCGCTGCTCGCCCCGACCGACCATCCGATCGGGACCAAGCGCCTCTGCCTCGATACCGGCTACTACGAGACCTACAACCGCGACAACGTCACGCTCGTCGACGTCCGCAGCGCGCCGATCGAAGCGATCACCGAGCGTGGCGTGCGGACCGCCGAGCGTGAGTACGACCTCGACGCCATCGCCTTCGCCACCGGCTTCGACGCCATGACCGGAGCGCTGCGCGAGATCGACGTCCGGGTGGCCGGCGGCGAGGCGCTGGCGGAGGTCTGGGCGGCCGGCCCGCGGACCTATCTCGGCCTGTCGGTCGCCGGGTTCCCGAACCTTTTCCTGATCACCGGCCCGGGCAGCCCGGGCGTCAAGAGCCAGATGATCCTGTCGATCGAACAGCACGTCGACTGGATCGCCGGCTTGCTGGATCACGCACGCGGCAACGCGCTCTCCAGGATCGAGGCCGACGCCGAGGCTCAGGACCGCTGGGTCGCCCACGTCAACGCGGTTGCCGACAGCACGCTCTACCCGGTCGCCAACTCCTGGTATGTCGGCGCCAATATTCCCGGCAAGCCGCGGGTGTTCATGCCCTACGTTGCCGGGGTCGGCGTCTATCGCGCCAAGTGCGACGAGGTGGCGGCGAGCGGCTACCAGGGCTTCAATCTGACCGGATCGCAGGGGCTGAAGCGCGCGGGATGACCGGACGGTGTTTCCGGGGGTGGCGCGCGTGGCGGCTGGCGATCGGGGGTTCCGGCCGTCGCCCTTCGATGGCTATTCTCGAAGCATGAGCGAAACCCTTGGTCACGCTTGCGACGCCCCGCCGGAGCCCCGGAGCCGACGCCGGGGCCGGGTCGGCGAGCGCAACCGCCGGCGGATCCTGGAGGCGGCGGAGCGGGTGTTCGCCGGGCGCGGTTTTCGCGGCGCCAGGTTGGACGAAATCGCTTTGGAATCAGGACTTCCGAAGGCGAACCTCCTGTATTACTTCAATACTAAGGAGGCGCTCTACGCGGCGGTCATCGGCGACATCCTGGATCTCTGGCTGTCCGCGCTCGGCGAGATCTCGGTGCACGACGATCCATCCGAGGCGCTGATCGGCTACATCGAGCGCAAGATGGCGCTGTCGCGGGACCGGCCCGAAGCGTCACGGGTGTTCGCCATGGAGATCATCACCGGCGCGCCGGTGATCGGTGGCTACCTGCGCGGTTACCTGCGGGACTGGGTGGAGCGCCAGGGTTCGGTGTTCCGGACCTGGCAGCGCCGCGGCCTGATGGCCGACCTGCCGCCCGAGCATGTGTTTTTCACGATCTGGGCGATGACCCAGACCTACGCCGATTTCGGCACGCAGGTGACCGCCGTGCTGGGGGTCGAGCGGCTCGACGACCGGCACTACCGGGACGCCGTCGAGACGGTGTCGGCGATCGTCCTGCGCGGACTGGGGATGCGCGTGCCCTCGGCAGCCGGCGCGTAGCTCTTGCCAGGGTGAGGCGGCGCGGACATGGTCCGCCGAGAGCGACGAGTTCCGACCGAGAGAGGCAGCGCCATGGAGCCCCGCAACACCGTTGTCGTCGACCACCCGCTGATCCGGCACAAGCTGACGATCATGCGCGAGGCGAGCACCGCGACCTCCAAGTTCCGCCAGTTGCTGCGCGAGATCAGCCTGCTGCTGGCCTACGAGGTCCTGCGCGACCTGGACGTCACCTCGATCGAGATCCAGACGCCTCTCGAGACCATGATGGCGCCCAAGCTGGAGGGCAAGAAGCTCTGCTTCGTGTCGATCCTGCGGGCCGGCAACGGGCTGCTGGACGGCATGCTCGACCTGGTGCCCTCGGCGCGGGTCGGCCACATCGGCCTGTACCGCGACCCGAAGTCGCTGGAGCCGGTTGAGTACTACATGAAGCTGCCGGAGCGGATCGGCGACCGGTTGTGCATCGCCGTCGATCCGATGCTGGCGACCGGCAACTCGGCGGCCGCCGCGGTCCAGCGGCTCAAGGACGCCGGCGCCGAGCGCATCAAGTTCGTCTGCCTGCTGGCGGCTCCCGAAGGCATCGCCGCGTTCACGGCGGCGCACCCGGACGTGACGGTCTACACCGCGGCCATCGACCGCCAGCTCAACGACCACGGCTACATCCTGCCGGGGCTCGGCGACGCCGGCGACCGGATGTACGGCACCAAGTAGCTCAGGCGACGGCCGGTCGGCGCTGGCGGCGCGCGGTGGCGGCGGCGGCCACTGCAAGACCGGCGGCGAGCACCCACCAGGCAGGGCGAACGCCGATAGCGATGTCGAAATGGGCCTGCGCGATCACCATCGGCGGAACCCGGTGGGCCAGCGTCATGCCGATCGTCTCGCCGGCAGCGGTCAGCGTCGCAACCGCGACCGCCAGGCCCAACAAGGCTGCCGGGCCCGGATCTCCGACGCGCCATCGCCAAAGGCGGTAGGCCATCAGCCACAGGAACAACCCGGCGAACAGGATCGGCTGCGTGACGTCCGCCTTGGTCTGCAGGAAGAAATGCACCAGCGCCAGCGCGGTCGCCGGATAGGCGAGCCGGTGCAGGGCCTGCCAACGTCTGGCGCCAATGCGCCGCACCATGCCGTCGGTCGAGGTCGCGGCCAGAGCCGCCAGACCAAGCAGCGCCACCAACCCGATGGTCAAGTAGACGCGGAGGGCGATCTCGCTGGCAACCTTCAGCAGGTCCCAGCGCTGGTCGCCGGCGTAGAGCACCAGATGCAGGGTCGCCGCCAGAAACGCGGTCACCCCGACCATCCGGCGGATCGCGATCAGGCCGTTCCAGCGCAGCGTCCGGCGCAGCGGCGTTACCGCCAGGGATGCCATCAGGTACACCACCGTCCACCAGCCGACCCTGTGGACCGCAGCGTCCCAAGGCCGCGGCCCGAGATTCGCCGACACGGCGTCGCCGACCAGCAGCAGCGCCGGTGCCAGGAGCGCCATCAGCGCGGCGAGTTTCACGGCCGAGAAGCGCCCGGCCCCGTCGGTCCACGGCAGGTAGGACCGGTACCGCCGGGGCGGGCGGCGTCGGCCTACAGTTTTGGTTGCAGAGGTCAAGGTCGATCTCCCGTGTCGGCAAGGCCGATCCAATGCCAGCCCAAAGGATCTGGCAACACCGCGCCTCGGCAACCGGCCTTTCTGCTCGTCACATGCCCTTGAATTGTGCACTGCCGCACGTGGGCCCGAGCCGCTGGCATGGCGATCATGTGAGGATTTCCGGGGCTTGCCGGGCCGATCCCCTCTTGGACTCGTTCTTGCGAAGGCTTAGGCTGTTCCGCAACGCGGAACGCCGTCCATCCGGACGGCGGTTTCGGGCAATGCATCATCGCAGGAGGATTTCAGGGATGGCTTGGACTCGCAACCGGGTGGCGTCCGCCGTGGCCGGCGCCGCGCTCGCCTTCGCCAGTGGGCCGGCGTTCGCGGTCGACTGGATCATGGCTTCCGGTTACTCGGAGGACAACTTCCACACCAAGAACATCCGGCTGTTCATCGATGACGTTCAGAAGACCACGAGCGTCAAGATCGCCCTCAATTCGAACGACTCATTGATCAAGCACGACGCCATCAAGACCGCCGTTCAGCGCGGGCAGGTGCCGATCGGTGAGATCCGGCTGGGCGTCTACGGCAACGAGGATCCGATGTACATCCTCGCCGGACTGCCGTTCATCGCCTCGACCTACTCCGAAGCCTGGATGCTGAAGGATCTGCAGAAGGGCTACTTCGCGGACAAGTTCGCCAAGGACGGGATGCGGATCCTGTACTACGCGCCGTGGCCGGGCCAGGGCTTCTACACGAAGGTTCCGGTGGCCACGACCGAGGATTTCAAGGGCCTGAAGCTGCGGATCTACTCGACGGCGACCCAGAAGATGGGCGAGATGCTGGGCTTCAACGCCACCATCCTGCCGTTCGCCGAGGTGCCGCAGGCGTTCTCCACGGGTTTGATCGAGGCGCTGTTCACCAGCCCGCAGACCGGCATCGACATCCAGGCGTGGGACAACACCAGCCACTTCACCTACGCCGGCGCTATCCTGTCGAAGAACGCCGTCATCGTCAGCGAGCGCTACTTCTCGGCGCTCTCGGAAGCCGACAAGGATGGCATCCTGGCTGCCGCCGCGGCGGCCGAGTTGCGCGCCTGGGAGATGAGCGCAAAGACCACCGCCGATCAGATCGAAATCCTGAAGAAGAACGGGATGACGACCGCCAGCGCGCCGGCGCAGGTCATCGACGAGATGAAGAAGATCGGTCTCGTCATGATGGACGACTGGCGCAAGACCGCCAGCCCCGAGGCGGGGGCTGTGCTCGACCGCTATCTCGCCCTGCAGTGACCGCGTGACCGTCCCGGCCGCCGCTGCCGGCGGCCGGGTCTCCCCAACCGCAACGCCGAGGATGACCGTGCGACGCGCACTCGATGCCCTGTACCTGTGGAGCGGCTACGCTGCCGCGGTCTTCCTGGTGGCGATCGCCGCGACGGTGGTCGCCCAGATCGTCGGCCGGTTCTTCGGTGTCGCGATCGACTCGACCGAGAGCGCCGGCTTCAGCATGGCGGCGGCGACCTTCCTCGGCCTCGCGCACACCTTCAAGCAGGGCAGTCATATCCGGGTCGGCCTGCTGATCGGGCTGGCCAAGGGCCGCGCGCGGCAGGCGATCGAGCTCTGGTCGGTCGGGTTCAGCGCGGTCGGAATGGCCTACTTTTCATACTGGGCCGCCGATCTGGTCTACTACTCTTACGTGTTCCACGAGATCAGTCCCGGTCTGCTCGCCGTGCCGTTCTGGATTCCGAGATTGGCCATGCCGCTGGGCGGGATGATCCTCACGGTGGCGATGGTCGACGAGTTCCTGCGGGTCGCGCGAGGAGCGCTGCCGGCCTACGAGGCGAACGCCGAGTCCGTGTTCGGTACGGCGCCGGTGGGGGGCGAGTGATGGAAGCGGGCGGTATCTCGGTCATTCTGTTCGGCACCATGCTGGCGCTCCTTGCGAGTGGCCTGTGGGTCGCGCCGGCGCTGTTGACGGTCGGTTTTGTGGCGATCGCGTTCTTTTCACCCGCCCCAGCCGGCTCGCTGCTCGCCAGCACCGTCTGGGACGCCAGCTGGAACTGGGCGCTGACGGCGCTGCCGCTGTTCGTGTGGATGGGCGAGATCCTGTTCCGAACGCGGCTGTCGTCGGACATGTTCAACGGCTTGGCGCCCTGGCTCGCGCGGCTTCCGGGGGGGCTGTTCCACGTCAACATCATCGGCTGCGGCGTGATGGCGGCGGTCGCCGGGTCGAGTGCCGTGACCTGCGCGACGGTCGGACGCATGAGCATCCCGGAGTTGAAGAAGCGCGGCTACGACGAGTCGCTGTCGATCGGGACCCTGGCCGGCTCCGGCACGCTCGGCCTGCTGATCCCGCCCTCGATCATGCTGATCGTCTACGGGGTCATCGCGCAGCAGTCGATCTCCCGGATGTTCGTGGCCGGCATATTGCCGGGCATCGTCATCATCGCGATCTTCATGGCCTACGTGATGATCCGTACCACCATCGACCCGTCGCTGGCCCCGAAGGTCGACGACCGCATGACGCTGCGCGAGAAGCTCTGGGCATCGCGGCTGCTGATCCCGGTCATCCTGCTGATCATGGTGGTCATCGGTTCGATCTACGGCGGCTTCGCGACGCCCACCGAGGCGGCGACCATCGGCGTTCTCGGCGCGCTGGCGCTGGCCTGGTGGTCGCGGTCGCTGACCTGGGCGTCGTTCATGGACAGCCTGATGGGGGCGGTGCGGACCTCCTGCATGATCGCGTTCATTCTGGCCGGCGCGGCGTTCCTGTCGATCGCCATGGGCTTCACCGGTGTGCCGCGGGTGCTGGCGAGCTACGTCGACACCCTCGACCTGTCGCCGACGATGCTGCTGGTGGTTCTCACCGTGCTCTACATTGTGCTCGGGTGCTTCCTTGACGGCGTATCGATGATGGTGCTGACGGCCGCGGTCGTGCTGCCGATGGTCAAGGACGCCGGCATCGACCTGGTGTGGTTCGGGATCTTCACCGTCATCGTGGTGGAGATGGCACAGATCACACCTCCGGTCGGCTTCAACCTGTTCGTGCTTCAGGGGATGACCGGGCGTAACATCCTGGAGGTGACGCGCGCGTCGATGCCGTTCTTCTTCCTGATGCTGCTGGGGATCGTGGTGATCACCGTGTTTCCGCAACTCGTTCTCTGGCCGGTCCAATTGATGGTCGGATCGCGGTGACGCCGTCGCCATCCGGGCTCTCGGTCGTGCGGTCGGTTCGACTGGTCAACCCGAACTCGAACGCTGCCGCGACCGAGCGGATGGTGGCCGCGGCGCGAGCCGTGGCGCCGCGCTGGCTGAGCATCGTGGGCGAGACCACAGTGGCGTCGCCGTCGCTGATCGTCGACGCCGCCGGGGCGGAAATGGCGGAAGCGGCGGTGGTGGACGCGGCGCGGCGGCATCCGGGTCACGGGGACGGGGTCATCCTGTCGGCCTATATCGACCCCGGCATCGGTCAGTTGCGCGAACTGCTGGACGTCCCGGTGGTTGGGATCGGCGAGGCGTCGATGGCCGAGGCCGCCGCAATCGGCCGTTTCTCGATCGTGATGACGACCCCGGGTCTGGTCGGCATCGTGTGCCGCTATGCGGCCGCGCTGGGTCTGGCCGACCGTCTGGTGTCGGTGCCGAGCACGACCGAGGAGCCGAACGCCCTGATGGCCGATCCCGAGCGCACTCAGGCGGCGCTTGACGAACTGATCCGGCAGGCGGTTCGCCAGGACGGCGCCGAGGCTGTGGTGGTTGGCGGCGGCCCGCTGGCCGACGCGGCGCGGGCGCTCGCCCCGACGTCGCCGGTGCCGCTGATCGAGCCGGTCCCCGCGGCGGTCCGCCGGCTGCTCGCGATGCTGTCGGCGGCGGGGGCGCGATGACCGGAACTCCCCGTGACCTGCTCGGCTACGGCGACCGGCGGCCCGACCCGCAATGGCCGGCCGACGCCCGGTTGGCGGTGTCCTTCGTGATCAACGTCGAGGAGGGGGCGGAACTTTCCGTAAGCCTCGGCGACGAGCGCAACGAAGCGGTCTACGAGATCGTCGAGGAGGTTACGGGCGCCACCGACCCCTGCAAGGACAGCCATTTCGACTACGGCACCCGCGCGGGATACTGGCGGATCATGGAGCTGTTCGACCGCTACGATATGCCGGCCACCATGAACTGCTGCGCTCGGGCGCTTGCGCTGTCGCCATGGCTGGGGCCTGACGCGATCGCTCGCGGCCACGAGATCGCCTGCCACTCTTTCCGCTGGGAGCGACATGCCGGCAAGGAGGAAGCGCACGAAAGGTCGGTGATCGAGCGGGCGGTGGCGACGATTCGGGAGGCTTCAGGCGTGCGTCCGGTCGGTTGGCACACCCGGTCGGCGCCGAGCCCGAACACCCGCCGGCTGCTGGTGGAGGAGGGTGGCTTCCTCTACGACAGCGACGCCTACAACGACGACCTGCCGTTCGTCGTCGAGGTCGGGGACCGTCCGCACGTGGTGTTGCCTTATGCCTTCGACACCAACGACATGCGCTTCCAGCGCCAGGGCGGGTTCGTCCACGCCGAGGACTTCGCGCGCTATTGCATCGACGCCATCGACTGGCTGTGGATGGAGGGCGGTCGCCGACCCGCCATGATGTCGATCGGCCTGCATCTGCGGATCATCGGTCGGCCGGGGCGGATCGCCGGTCTCGAGCGGGTCATGGCGCACATCCGGGCGCGGGGCGGCATCTGGGTGGCGCGCCGCGAGGACATCGCCCATCACTGGCGCGCCTTGTCCGGCCTGCCGGCGTGGCCGCGCGCATCCTGACGGGGTCGGGTGGCGAGAGGGTTGACGATATCGGCGAAGCGGTGGACACCGGTTGCGGACCCTGACAGTCCACCGCACGCCTAGCGCGAGGGAGGACGCCACGTGAACCCGGACTACCCCCGCGACCTGGTCGGCTACGGCCGCACGCCGCCGCAGGCGGAATGGCCGGGTGGCGCCCGCCTCGCCCTGCAGTTCGTGATCAACTACGAGGAAGGTGGCGAGAACACCATCCTCGACGGTGACGCCGCCTCCGAGGCTTTCCTGTCGGAAATCATCGGCGCCCAGCCGCTGGTCGGCAAACGCAGCATGAACATGGAATCGATCTACGAGTACGGCTCGCGCGCCGGGTTCTGGCGGCTGTGGCGTGCCTTCACCGCGCGTGGCCTGCCGGTCACGGTCTACGGCGTGACGGCGGCGCTGGTTCGCAACGCGGAGGCGGTGGCCGCCATGAAGGAGGCGGATTGGGAGATCGCCAGCCACGCGCTCCGCTGGATCGACTACCAGGACATGGCGGTCGAGGAGGAGCGCCGGCAACTGCATGAGGCGATCCGTCTGCACACCGAGGCCACCGGCAGCCGCCCGCTCGGCTGGTACACCGGACGGATCAGCCCGCAGACCCGCCGGCTGGTCATGGAGGAGGGCGGCTTCCTCTACGATAGCGACAGCTACGCCGACGACCTGCCGTACTGGGTCGACGGCCCGAACGGCCCGCATTTGGTGATCCCCTACACCCTGGACGCCAACGACATGCGCTTCGCCACCGCTCAGGGCTTCAACAGCGGCGACCAGTTCTTCACCTACCTCCGCGACAGTCTCGACCTGCTGCGCGCCGAGGGGGCAGAGGTGCCGCGGATGATGAGCGTCGGCCTGCATTGCCGGTTGGCCGGCAGGCCGGGGCGGGCGGCGGCGCTGACCCGCTTCCTTGACTACGCGACAGGTTTCCGGGACGTCTGGGTATGCCGGCGTATCGACATCGCCCGGCACTGGCACGCCAACCACAGGCCGGCGCCATGAGCGGGACGATCGACATCCGGGCGATGACCGAGGCCGAGGTCGAGATCGCCGTCGACTGGGCAGCGGCCGAGGGCTGGAACCCCGGCCTCGACGACGCCCGCTGCTTCCGCGCCGAGGATCCCGACGGATTCTTGATGGCGTTCCTGGACGGCGAGCCGGCGGCCAGCATCTCGGTGATCAACTACGGCCCGGCTTTCGGCTTCCTCGGCTTCTACATCTGCCGGCCGGACCTGCGCGGGCGCGGCATCGGCTACCGGCTTTGGCAGGCCGGGATGGCCCGCCTCGGCGACCGGGTCGTCGGCCTCGACGGGGTGGTCGACCAGCAGGCGAACTACCGCAAGTCGGGCTTTGAACTCGCCCACCGCAACATCCGTCACTCCGGCCGGCCGGAGGTCGAGGCGCCCACCGATCCGCGGTTGCTGGCGATCGATCCGGCGTTGGTTGGCGCGGCGATCGCCTACGACCGTCCGTTCTTTCCGGCCCCGCGCGAGCGGTTCCTGCACGCCTGGCTGGACGCCGCGCCGACCCACGCCGGCTGGGCACTGATGGAGGACGGGCGGCTGACCGGCTACGGTGTCGTGCGGCGGTGCCGCGACGGCGCCAAGATCGGCCCGCTGTTCGCCGATGACGCGGAGCGCGCCGATTTGCTGTTTCGCCGTCTGGCGGCGACGATGCCGGGCGGCGACATTGCCCTGGACACGCCTGAGCCGAACGCCGAGGCCGTCGCGTTGGCCCGTCGCCACGGCCTCGCACCCGGCTTCGAGACCGCCCGCATGTACCGCGGTCCGGCACCCGACCTGCCGATCTCGCGGACATTCGGCATCACCAGCTTCGAACTCGGGTAGCAACATGACCGGATCCCGACCGTCGGACGCCCTGATCGCCCCCGTCGCCGCCGCCATCGGCGCCCGTTGGCGGGAGGAGGTCGAGTTCCTGCGCGCCCTGGTGCGGCAGCCCTCCGACAACCCGCCGGGCGACTGCGCGCCGCACGCCGAGGTGGCGGCCGGCCTGCTGGAGGGTCTCGGCTTCACGGTCGAGCGTCACGCGGTGCCCGATGACGTCGTGCGCGGCTCCGGCATGGTGTCCTGCACCAACCTCATCGTGCGCCGACGCTTCGGGGACGGCCCGACGGTCGCGCTCAACGCCCACGGCGACGTGGTGCCGCCCGGTGACGGCTGGACCCACGATCCCTACGGCGGGGCGGAGGTCGACGGTGTGATGTACGGACGTGGTGTGGCGGTGTCGAAGTCCGATTTCGCGACCTACGCCTTCGCGCTGCTGGCCCTGGAGGCGGTCGCCGACCGTCTCGCCGGCACGGTCGAGTTGCACTTGACCTGCGACGAGGAGACCGGTGGCGGCATCGGCCCGGCCTGGATCCTGGGGCAGGGGCTGAGCCGGCCGGACCTGGCGATAAGCGCCGGGTTCAGCCACGCGATTGTTACCGCCCACAACGGCGTTCTGCACCTGGAGGTGACGGTGCGCGGCCGTTCGGCGCATGCCGCCAAGCCGGATGAAGGCGCCGACGCCATTGAAGCGATGACCGCGATCCTGCAGGCCCTGTACATCGAACGGCGGGCCTATCCCTCGCGAATATCCGAGATCCCCGGCATTGGTCACCCCAACCTCACTGTCGGGTTGATCGAGGGTGGCATCAACACCAACGTGGTACCGGACCGCTGCACCATCCGCCTCGACCGCCGCATGACCCCGGAGGAGGATCCGGTCGTCGTGGAGCAGCGCCTCAGGACGGTGATCGCGGCGGCGGTCGCCGGGCGCGACCGAGTCTCGGTTGAGGCACGGCGGGTGCTGCTGGCGTCGCCGCTGCGTCGGCTGGACGGCGCGGAGCGTCTGATCGAGCCCGTGCGACGCCATGCCGGCCGCCTGCTCGGCGAGGACGTGCCGATCGAGGGCGTGCCGCTTTACACCGACGCCCGGCTCTACGCCGAGGCCGGTGTCCCGACGATCGGATACGGGGCCGGGCCCCGGACGTTCCTCGACGCGAACGGCCACCGTGCCGACGAGCGTCTTGTGCTGTCGGATCTCCGGGTCGCCACCGAGGTGGTGGCGCTGGCGGTCGCGGAGGTGCTGGCCAGGAGTTGACGGAGTGTCCCGCGTCTAGAGCATTCTCATTTTGAGTGTTGATATCCGGCAGCTTTGAAGTAGTTGGCGCATTCGGCTGGGGTCATCGCGGTCGGCGTCAACGGTGACGGCCGGCGCGAGGTGCTCGGCCTGACGATCGGCACGTCCGAGGCCGAAACCTTCTGGACCGACTTCCTGCGTTCCCTGGCCCGCCGCGGCCTGCTGGCGTCAAGCTGGTGATCTCGGATGCCCACCTGGGTCTGAAGGCCGCCGTGGCGAAGGTCCTCAACGCGCCCTGGCAACGTTGCCGCGTCCACTTCATACGGAACGTCCTGGCCCACGCCGCAAGCAGGGGCGCCGGGTCGTCTCTGCCTTCATCGGCACCGCCTTCGCCCAGGACGACGTTGACGCAGCCCGCACCCAGTGGCGGCAGGTCGCAGACCAGCTTCGTCCCAGGATCAGGAAGCTCGCCGAGTTCATGGACGAGGCCGAGACCGACATGCTCGCCTATATGAACTTCCCCGCAGCTCACCGCGCCACTCGACAAACCCGATCGAGCGCCTCAATGGCGAGATCAAGCGGCGAACCGACGTCGTCGGCATCTTCCCCAACGACGAGGCCATCACCCGTCTGGTCAGTGCCATCTTGCTCGAGCAGAACGATGAATGGGCCGTGCAGCGCGCCGATACATGACCCTGGAAACAATCGTACCCATGGGCGACAATCTCTTAATCAAGCTGCTCTCCGTGGCAGCCTGACACTCCTGGCCAGCGCGCCGGAGATCAAGCGCTGAAAACCGCGCTCCTACATCACTCCAAGGGACACGATCCATCGCCTCCTCAGGCAGTATGCTGAATGGACCGCTGTCGAGATCACGGTCACATCCGACGATTCTGGCGATGCACGCAACGCCGCTTTCCGTCTCCTTTTCGCCTACATCTCCGGCGCCAATGAGGCGAACGCGGAGATCGCCATGATGGTGCCTGTTGAAGCCCCCGGCGCTGCCTAGCAGGTCGACATGACGGCACCGATCGGGAGCCAGGTCAGCGAACCCGGTAGCGCGACCATGAAGTTCTTCTTGCCGGGCCGGTTCACGCCTGGGTCGGCTCCCGCCCCGACAGATGATCGGGTGCACCTCGTGCTGATACCGGCACAACGCATGGTAGTACTGACCTTCTCTTGGTCTCGTGGCCAGGATGCCGTATCGGCGAGAGTGGCGGAACTCCGCGCAGCGATCGACGCCCTCGACCTCAACCGCGAGGGACCCGCACGCGCATTCTTTTATGATCTACGCTGGACGCTTCCCTGGTTTCGGCGCAACGAGGTAGCCATCTAAGCGGCCAATAACCTTTTAAGAATGCATGACATGATCCAACGGCCCGTTCGGAACGTAAGATGAGCGAAATTTGCGCGAGGGGAACTACGCATGCTTACTCCAGTGAGATCGGTCATTGTTTTTTGTTGGGATTTTTTATTCAACCATGAAGTAAGCCCACTTCGTCATATTCCTGACGTCGCCATCCGGCATTATGTTTTGCAGGTCCTAGGTCTAATGTGGGCCGTCGCCTTTGCGGTGGCGGTCGGAAGTTACACGATCTTGGCCGTCAGCGTCATCGGCCACGTTGTTCTATTCGCGGCCGCGGCTTTCACGGTAACAACCTGGACAGCCGCTACCGCGAAACCTGACTTATTTGTCCGTGGCTCTATCCGTAAAGAAACTGAAAGACGCAAAGGTCTGAGCAACGATCAATGATCGCTCTATTGCTGATCGTCTTGGTCGCTGGTGTCATTTTATAACGAAGGGAAATCCAGAATGCCTGAGACGTTTGAGAAACTGATGAATGGAGTTGATGGTGGGTTGGCCCTACTCCAGGTTTTGGCAGATAACAGTTTCGACTCTGTTCTGATCACAGATGCATCAGCGGAAGGAAAAATTATCTACGCTAACAAATCCTTCAAAAAACTAACGGGTCACGAACCATCCGAAATCATTGGTAAGACGCCGCGGATCCTACAAGGGCCGGCGACTGATTCCAAGGTGATTGCGAGTCTTGTCGATGCACTGAACTCGGGCGGACAATTTGAAGGCAAGGCGATCAACTACAAGAAAGATGGAACACCATTCATCATGTACTGGCGTGTGCTGCCTATCAAAGTGGGCGAGGAAATAGCCGCTTGGGTTGCCATCCAGCGGGAGGGGTCGGTCATCTGAGTGGTCGTTCCAAAAAATGGTTAGTTTGGATAAACGGGATTGACCTGCCCCCGGGTTTTCGGACCACGGATAACTTGAGAGACTGCCTCTCGATAGGAGGCAGCGCGAGGCGGATCGTGGGCCGGTGGCGGCAGTGGCCAAGCAGCATGGGGTCAGCGAGCAGACGATCTACACTTGGCGTAAGCGGTTCGGTGCGTTCCAGGCCGATGACGTGTGCCGGCTGAAGCAGCTGGAACAGGAGAATGCCCGGCTGAAGAAGCTGGTCGTCGAGCGCGATCTGGAGCTCGAGGTGATGAAGGAGATCGCCGCAAAAAAAGGTAGGCGTGCAGGCTCGCCGCTCGGCTGTGGCATACGCGACGGGCCGAGGCCTGTCGCTGCGGCGGGCTTGCACGCTGATCGGTGTGGGACGGTCGGCGCTGCGGTATCGATCGGTGAAGGCACAGAAGGACGCGCTGGTGCTTGAACGCATGGCGGCGCTTTCGGCGCAGTATCCGCGCTACGGCTACCGGCGGATCGCGATCTTTCTTGGTCGCGACGGTCATCGGATGAGCTTCGGCCGCGCGCACTGGCTGTGGCGCAAGGCGCGACGGGACTGTCAGGAATTTCGTGTGTGGCCGGGCATAATGGGAAAGAAGGAGACATCCCATGGCTCGCCGCAAGTAACCCTCGATACCGGACGCGATTCTCGACCAGCTTCTGGCGGGTGCCGACGCGAAGACGGCGTTCGACCCTGGAGGCCTGCTTGACGGTCTGAAGAAGGCGCTTGCCGAGCGTGCTCTGAACGCGGA